>ERZ778019.828-NODE-828-length-51480-cov-12.768051_pt1 | contig 51480 bp, 54 predicted proteins | sample MGYA00375749_ERZ778019 | MGnify/ENA primary metagenome ERZ778019 (study PRJEB29350, sample SAMN05389821) | bioreactor metagenome | isolation source: Ammonium sulfate bioreactor | place: South Africa: University of Cape Town | collected 2014-03-17 ... | reverse complement strand
ATACTCGTTGGTATTGTTGCCGGTCTAGTTCTTGCTGGTCTAGCATTAGGATTGGGTTTAGGCATTGGTTTACATAATAATAATGGAAATTTAACGTCGTTTCTATCCACCAATTCGACATAGGAACTATTTTTTGTTGTCTCTTGCCAAAATAAAAGTGTTTCTTTTCTCTCTTTCTCGAAAACAAATGAGTTATAAATTAGTTATTTGACGTTTATAGGCAATTTATCGAACAGTTCATTTTCTCTTAATAGTACTTCGAATTGAAACTTGACTTTTTCCTAATTGTTCACACATGAAATGATGCAATCGAAAGCTAATCATCGCGAATTGAGATGTATATATTTATTCATCAACGAAACACCCTCAAGGCAACAAGCGGCTTATTGACATTTATCGATATGATTTGTTCTTAATGATATGTTTTTCCATTTAATCGATAACAAAAAAAATCGAACACAAGCTTGTTCACAGACGATAGATTGACTTTTTCTGCAATTAAACCGCTTGTGACAAGCGGCAATGTTCGACTGCAGGCTGTTTTTTTTCTTCTATATTAAAATCGTGATTCATCATTGAACGAGAAAAAGAACATGGTTATGTCCTTTTTTTTCTCCCTCTCTCTCTTTTTTTTTCATCGTTTAACAATAGACGATAATATTCAATATGTCAATAACATAACGAGTCTGTTTAATAAATAGAAATAACGAACATAAATAAAAATAAAGATTCTTATTTAACAGGTATACAAGAAAGTTAATCATAATTGATTAAACATATGGTACTTCGAATTTCCGAGAGAAAGAGAGGAAGAGAGACTATTTCTCTTTTTTTTTAATATATTTATGTATTTCGCCTAGCAGCAGCAGCAGTAGTCGGGATAGTTTTGTCACTCATCAGTCGGTTTATTATTATATATATATATATATATATATCTTCATATAAATATAAATATAAATATATATGTGTGTGTTAAACGTCTGTGTTCATAATGGAACCGTAAAGATGATCGATGCGTCGTATGGGAACTATAGATCGCTAATCTAAACAACAACGGTATGTTCTTTCTTTCTCTTTTCTTTTTTTGTTGATGTGAAATCAACTAACTGTGCGAGATGTGTAGATAGATCGATATATTTAATGAAGAAATTTCTTTTCCTTATGTCTATATGTGCATATAAACATATATCAGTCTGATCATTGATTGGAATGAGAAAATGATTATTCCACTAAGAATGAAACGGTATGTAACTATATACACGCTTGTTCAATGATATTAAATATCAAAATATTGTTTATTTGTTCTAGTTATTTGATTATTTTGATTTTATTTCCATTGAAAATCTTCTCATTGAATTGTGATTCAATGAAATTTCCTCGTGAATGTCATTGTCAACGATCTCGACAATTAACACATGAATATCCCAATAAAATACGTTTGAAATGTCGACAAATAAATTTTCTGAAAAAGAACTTTTCGTCAACTAATATCTCATTTGATCGTTTAATATTCGAAACAACAAATGATAATCTGACATTAACAAATTCCATATTGGCCAATTTAAATACACGAATACTTCGTTTTCATGTTGAAAATCTTTTTCTTCAAAAAACTATTTTCAAAAATGCAACTATAGGACAATTATTAATTACGAATGATAATGCATATGCGGGCATCAATTTCGATAATTCAAATTCGAGTTTTTCTCATTCGATCATAGATAAACTCGAGTTGAAATCAATCGATTTTCAAAATCCAATAGTTGAATCGATATTTTCCAATTCAATTATTCAAACATTAACCATTCAATCATCGAAATTCTATGGTTTCCATCATTCGAATTCATCGAAATTTTCATTGAAAATCTTTTCAATTATTTCAAGTCTTAATCTGACCAATCTAACCGACAATTACCTTCCTCAAAATCTTGAACAGTCACAATTCGAACAAATCAATTTTCTTGACAATCAAATCTCGCATTTAAACGCATTCGTATTTCATTCATTCGAACGATTTACTGGCAAATTAAATCTCGAGAATAATCGAATTCTATCGATTGATTCAAATGCATTTCGACGATTATTTTCAATTAAAATTCTATCATTGAAAAAGAATCTTTTCAAACAAATTCCTAAGAAACTTTTCATTGACTGTCAACAATTAACAAATCTTGATTTAAGTTTTAATCAACTGAATTCATTCGAGAAAAATCTCTTCGATAATCTCGAACAATTAGAAATTTTAATATTAAATCATAATCCAATTGAATTCATTCATTCAGAAACATTTCTTAATCTTAAACAATTAAAACAAATTCATTTCGAACACGTTCATATCCTTCAGCAAGATTCAATTTCATGGCTATGGAATTTAGCCAATTCCAATGTTATACATTTATTAAAAACTGAGTAAGACAGGCAGCAGCTTTTTTTGTTTTATTAACAACGGATATGAATATTTATTTCGCTTTTAGCTTTGAATTAAGTGATGTTGCTTTTTGTATCCTATCGAATTACAATCAAAGTCTCGTGCATTTCTCACGTGAACATTCATGTTTATGTTCAATACATTATTTTCAAATGAAGTCGAATTATTCAACGATCTATCCAACGAATTATCTTCGTCTTACACCGATTTGTTCGAAGAAATCAGTTGAATCAAATTTACTCCTGAAAACATTCGATCAACACCCATGTAATTATCAATTCGATTTTCTTGATTGTAATGCTATGATTACAACAACAACGACAACAACAACCGTACGAAGTCGATCTCACGACAGTTCAACACTTGCTAAACCATTGAATAACATTCGAAAATTATTTACTGTTCTCACGACATTAATCGGAATAACAATTTGTGCGATATGTTTGGTTTTCTTTTGGTATCGCATGAAATCAATAGTTAAACGTCGACGAAAGAAACAAACATTCGTCGATCAACAACAACATTTCAATTCGCCTGCATTTCAGCACGCTCTTGTATCGAAATATATTGGCTCGGACTTGAATGAAACTAAATCGAATAATGATCTTTTAGAAAATCTTCTCGAGAAAAAAATCTAGATTGTACGTGCGCGTGTGTATGTGTGTTTTGAAGATATTTAATTAAAAAAAGAAGAATGAATATGACATTGAAATTAACAAGATTTTTCTTACTTCTTTGACAAAATGTTCTCAAGGATGTCAAATGTTTTTTGTAAAGTTTCATGAAACCTATGCAAACATTTTAGTTCTACATCATCAAATTCATTCTTAATCAAGAAAAGAAGCAAACTGTGGTCATGTTTTATAATCTCAGGGCATTTTTATTCATTGATGTAATCAACAAATCATTGTTGAAACCTAATTGAAAGTTAATATCGTCAAACGTAATTTAGCTAGTTTAATAATCCTCAACAAATGAACCAGAATAAAGAAAAAAAAACGATCGTATTTGTACAATGTCCATTAAGGAATAAAAGACTGTATTCTCTCTCGCGCTCGCTCTCGCTCTTTTTTTTTGGCTTAAGTGTTCTTTTATCGAACGAGAGAGAGAGAAAAAAGGGCGAACGACAATATATACATACATATTCTGCAAGTGAATAAAAATTTAGTGTCATCTTTGACTTGCACTTGTGCGTCTAGACAGTAGCAGGTATAGTTCGATTGACACATTGGTATGATCTAGTTTTCATCCATTTGATTAATGTTTTTTTTTCTTCTCAGTTTATAATACAAAATGGCATCATGTACAGATCTACATAAACTATCGACAATGAATGATAATCGGCCGAGTTTGAAAGTAAGTTTATTAATCAAGGACGAATATCATAGAGATAATTAGCGTACATATATTTATTTGTGTGTGTGTGTGCGGTTGTTTTTCTGTCGCTCTCCCATTGAGATAAATAACGAGCATTTGTTGTTTTTTTTTCGAAGGCGACACCAGTTCCCATAAAAAAATTTGTCGAACCATTGACACGTTTGAAAAATCGAGCGAATATATTTCGTCGAAAAAATTACTCATCACAAATTGACATAAGCAATCCTCGTACATCTCTCGTTGCTGATCATATGATTTCATCGTTTAATAATCAAAATACACATTTAAAACGTTCGAATTCAATGATCTGTTCTCAACAACAATTTCCTCTCGTTTCATCATCATCATCAACAACAACAAAACAACGAAATTCAGTTTGTTTACCACCAACAAATGATAACGAACATTATCGATTATTTAAAAGTTCATCAACACGGTTTTGGAAGAAAAAAATGAATCATATTGTCGAACAAGATATAACACCATCGGATGATGACGGTGATAATAATCAATCGATTGAAACGAAAATCTCGATTTCAACAATGACAGGCAAATCATTGAATAATCTCGATGAATGTTTGTCATCATCATCATCGTTCGAAGATAAATGTATTCAAACAGCATTTGAACATCATCATTCGTCAACAAGTTTATCATCGAATTCAATATCGATTCAAACAGATTCACTCGAGAACAAACCTCAATTCAATCAATGTCAATTAAAATCCCATGATAAATGGTCGTTACCTATGCAAACATGTATTTACTGGGTTAATTATTTAGGTAAAGTGAATAAACATAGGACGACAACAACAAAAAAAGGTAAATAATCACGTTGATTTTAGGTTCGACATCGATTAAGATTTCACAGGACAATCCATCGATGTTACCGACATATGCAATCAATCGTCTCAAGCAAACAACACAATATGCACGTATGTTGCCGATTATTGGCTTGAGTATCTCATCGAATGGTGTCGAATTTTTAAAACATAGCAAAGAACGTTCGATTATCTGTTTTCATGATATTAAATCCATTCATTGTGCATGTCAAGATCGTGATCTACGTTATTTTGCTTATGTAACACGTGAACAACGCTTAACTAACGATTCAAATCCATCGTTATTAAACGATGATTATCACAATTATTGTCATGTATTTGTTGTTAAAAATGAACAAATGTCAACTGAAGTAAAGATTTTTTTTCTTTTCATTTCCAAATAGTTATTCGTTCTGTGTTTTTTTTCTCAATTAGATTCTCTTAAAATTTGCTCAAGCATTCGAAACAGCTTATCATCAACATCAAAATACAAAAGTCAGTTTATCATCAATTGATGAACGTCGAGTTTTTATTTAACTAAGACAAAAAAACAAACAAACAAACAATAAATTTGTCATTTCATTTTTTTTGGAAAAGAAAAAAATATAACTATCTATATATATATTGTCCTAATTCAAAGCGGCTTTATTTGATGCTCCATGTTTGCAAACTTTCTTTCCACGAACGAGAACTTCATGTAAACCGTAGAATTCAACAAACGAATAACCAATAAGAACAAATGGTGTCATAATAAAATGAAAAAGATTTCGAAGAAAAAATATACATTCATCAATATTTAACATTCTTGGAATAACAATATCAATGAAAAATCCAATAGCAAATGAAAACATCTGTAAAGCTAATAAACCATAATTGATATAGATAATTTCTATGGGAATATTCTTAAGAATAAATAATGTTGAAAATAATGATGTTAAACCGAATAGACCACTTGAACAAAGAAGAATACCGTAATAGATAAGAAATGTCAATGACCAAGAAAAACTAGTTAAAAATGGGATACGTCGAGATTTAACCATGAAATAATGAAAGACTTCAGCAGCACCGATAGTCCATCGTCGTGCTTGACGAGCCCATTCCATGAATTCAATCTCGACGGTTCGACCACATGTTGGTCCGCTAATGACAGCCGTTGGTACCATATGTATGGATAAACGACGGCCAGTTACACCCATCCAACGAATTAAACAGATAATATCATCCATTTGATAACCTGGATGAACATAATTGCCAGCTTTAGCTAATGAAAGCGAAAATGAGAATATACTCATTGTATTAATCGAAAATGGAATCAATGCACCTAACATAAGTGTAGTACGAAGAATGCCAGTTACACGTGTAAAAAATGCTGAACCATCAAGATTCCAATTGTAGAATAATGGTGGTTGATAGATAACGCCATTGGCTGGACATTTATCTTGAATATATTGATATGTCAAAGCAGCAATATATTGTGGATGAAATTGTGAATCAGCATCGCATGTTGTGACGAGAATTTGTTCGTCTAATGAATTATCAGTTAGATTTAACTCTTTGGTTGCTGTTCGTAATGCATAATTAGCATTCGAACATTTGCCAGGAATTTCATTTGGTAAACCATATGGATGAATAGTGAAAATTAAATCATGAAAACCTGCGTTCGCATAATGTTCTCGTAGAAGATCACATTTATGATGGACATCGGGTGTACGTTCTTCGAATGAAATGACCATTGATACATGATTGACTTCAGTTTGTGCTGCAACAGTATCGACACTTCGTTTGATTAAATCCAATGGTTCTTTATAACAACTAATAGCAACAATATGTCGAATTTTATGTCGACTTTCAGTTGATAATAAAAATGAATAATCACGATTTCGAGATCGATAGAGAATGAAAGCATTCTTAGCTGCAAGAAGACTAATAGTCAACCAGATCAATCCGAAACATGCTTGAATCGATATGATAACATAGATTGCAACTTGGTTGGTAGCAAATGGAAGCCAAATTGGTAATGGACAAATAATCCAAACGAGAATGTTAAAAACAAGATTCCAACGAAGACGTTGTGAACCTGTTTGAACTTTAGCTTGAGTTTGACAGATTTCAGGTTCAGGTAGAACGATAGATACATATTTCGAAGTCGGTGGTGCCGATACCGGATGATCATCTATTGCTTCTTCAACAAGTGACAGATACGGTTGATATGAAATCGCTCGTCGAAACGTTGCTTTTCCTTCGATGATTTCATCTGCTTGAAATGCTTTATTATCGTAGCTAAGACTAATTGTTTTATGTAGATGGGGAGGCATGTTTGATACATTTGTACCATTTCTGATAGTAGTTTTATACTAAATCAAACGCCTACTAGGCTACGGTTAAAATTTCTTATAGTGATCATGAACAGCCCACATTGTGTTGCCTTGATATGCATCATGATGTTTTTTGCCAATAACCTTCATCTTATACGCATCAATGTATGCTCGAAACATAACAAATCGATCCCCACAGCCTACATTCTGACTCATATCCTTGTTAAAAATGTATGCGTACAAGTGTATACGGGAAGTTTGTATTTCCCACATCTCCATTCATGTTTCCCATTCAATTCTGTATCCTCCAACGAGAAATGCATAACTATATTTCTCGATTGAATGTCTATCTTCATTCTCATTGGTTCAATGCTGAACACATCGTGTATGTATATTATTTTGGTATTGTCTTAGGAAAAAATTAATTGACGAGGACAATAAACAACAAATTTTGTTCATGAAAGTTGTTAAAATGAATACTTCCGATGATAATAACGATTCGAATTCGAAGAAAATCGTTTCGCCTATTTATGAAATGCAAACAAACGATGATACGAATGTCGAAACGGCAAGTAAATCATCGCCTGTTGTTCAACAACAAACAAGAACTCTAGCTCAAATTCGAGAACAATTAGCATTGAAACGAAAAGGTTTGCACAAGTTGTTTTTTTTAATTTGACAAAAACCTTTCTATTCGTTCTTCGTTTAGCTTCGGCTGCAGCTGCACTAAGCTCAACAAGTATAACGAAATCCTATTCGAATTGTCATGAACGTTCCATGTAAACAAATAAATATGCTCATTGATTTATCAATTCCTAATCGAAATGATTTGTTTTCTAGGTCATCATCGTCGTTGAACAATATGTCAACTGAACAAGTCGATTCTATCCTACCTTCGACACTTTATTCTACTCAAACATCAAACAATGAATCGTTTGTTCTCGTAAGTCTGAATAATAATCATAATAAAAAAAAGAAACAAATCATTGACATATGCGTGCAGAAAGAATAAATGTCGCAGAACTAGACTTTAATGCTCCGTCCGAGAAAAAAACGAGAGAGAGAGAGAAAAATGGGAAAGAAAGAGTATATATATATCGTTTGCCGTTCTGTCTCCGATTTCAAGACACAAGTTTGAATGTGAATCTGAAAGAAAACGTTCAAGTTCATGATTAATGCTATATTTTTTGTTCTTTTCTCTCGTTTTTCTTTATCGACACCGACGATCTAAGAGTTAAGAAATGTTAAACTGTGTTTAATCGTTGCAAGACAAAACGACGAAGGCATTTGACTAACATCGAGGGAAAAGAAGGAGGATGAGACGAGAAAAAAAAGAAGAACAGAAAAGAAAAGAAGAAAATGTGATTCGAATGAACTCACGAAGAAATTGATGATCGATCATATACATACATACACACACATGCTTGTTCTCTTTTTCTTTTCTCTCGTCGCACGCTCATTTCTTTCATTCATTCATTCTTCTTCTTTTTTTTCAATCGAACAATTATTTTTCTTATCATAGAATCATTCGACTAATACCACAAATACACCAGTCGGTCAATTTCTATTCGAAGAATTCTCGGAATCATTCGATCCATTCACAGGTTCAATGCTCGAAGCAACAACAGCAACCACAACTAATACATCGACATCACAAACATGTCAAACACAATCTCAAACAATAACAAATCAAGTTTCACTTGATTTCGATAGTATTCTGCAAGAATTGAAATCAGTTGGCGAGGCACATCAACCCGAACAACAACAACAGCCGACAACAACATCGTCAGATGATTTATTTGCATTTCTTTCGTCAGATTCCACTTCATCATCTCTACCTAGTATTAACACCATGATGCTTTCGAATCTAAATACATCGCCAATTAAAAACGGAAATCAAAGTGAAAATTCATCGCCTAAATCAAAGAAAGACTCGAACGGTATTCTCAAAGCAAAAATAACGAAAAAACTCAAAAAAGAAACAACATTAAATGGCGATTCATTGCAACAGATTCTCATTAAAACTAACGGTGAATTCGTCGAGCCGATGCATATTGTTCTTGCATCACCTGTCAAAGCTCAACCATCGACTACATCCTATTCGCCTATCGCACCAGCACTTAACAAAAAAACAATCACTGAAGCAACAAGCACGACAACAACGAATAGTTGGATGACGAGTAATCTTTCTCAAACAACAAAGAATGCTCAAGCACTTGCGTTGAAAGCCGTAGCTCGAAATCAAGTCGCTAAAATCAATCAACAGCAAACACTCGAAACAACAACAGCGGCAAATAATTATGATTCATCTCGGCCAAAATTAATTCTCACACGAACTGACTCGTCAACTCAACAACAACAAACCTTACAAGCTCGTGTCAACGCGTTCGTCGTCAATATGCCTCAACAACAATCGGCTAAATTAATTCCAACAACAAGTACAACACTAACACCGCAACAACATGTTTTTCTTCAGCAAATTATGCGACGTGATTCATCAACGACACTCACTGAACCAACAACAACAACCACAACAGTCGGCAATCTCGTTCAACAACAGGCAATTTCAACGACTGTTCGAGTTCCGACAACGACATCGACAACAACTTTCGTTCAACAAGTATCCAACGGCAATGATGCCATTCGTAAACAGCAATTATTCGATGCACTCTCAGCAACATTAGCTACGAATCGTACGGCCAATTACAAATGTACTTGTGAATCGAAACCGTTAATTGCGTGTAAAAAATGCGGTGCCTATTGTCATGATGATTGCATTGGCCAAACGAAACTATGCGGCAATTGTCTCGTCATAGCTCCTTGTTGAATCTAGTCAACATACTCGATTATTTTTAGAATCAATAACAAAATCTAGTTTCCAATGTAAATCTCTGTGTTTCTGTACATATGAGCATATGAAATAAAATAAAATAATAATGAGAAAAAAAAAAAAAATAATCGAATGTTTTTCTGTATTTTCTAATTAAAAGTGAGATTGAGAAAAAAAAAGAAAAACTAATCAGAGAAGAAAAGAACAATCGTCGACAAGGATTCTTTCGCTTAATTTTTTTTCTCCCTCCATCTTGTTGATATGAGAACCTAAAATTGTAAATAAATAAATAAATCCGAAGAATCGAAAATTATTTTCTCTCTTATTTTTTTTCCTCATTTGCGTCTGTCAATTGAATTTCAAATTTCAACTTGAGACGATCGACTATGGATGAAACATCATCGAAGAAGGAGTGTCGATCGATTCATCGTGTGGATCTATCATTGCCAATTGTACAAACGGATTCCTATGAGATCTTTTACACGGTTCCATTGGCACAAAGTCTTCGACAAAAACCTTTGATCGAAACAACGAAAAAATCGTGGAATTCATCGGCAAGATTTCGTTCACCAGGCCGACTTAAACATCTCACTGGTCCCGTTTATGTTAATATGTTCGTTGACGCTGCAACTGAATCGAGTTCAACAATGGACGATCTCTCGTCGACACGAATGATTAAAAATCTGCCGACATTGCCGAAGCGTTTGAAAGGGAAACTTATAAAGGACGATGGCGATCGATCACGTTCGTCATCAGGCGATCGTTTACTCTACGAATCAGTGGGCTCATTTGATGATTACAATAATTCAAACAAAACTCGTTCGATGAATAGTTGGCAGAATTATCATCATCCGCAATTAACATCAAGTAAAATGCTTCATGCTCGTCGTTTAGGACCAGGCAAACAATCGCTCGTATCCAGTGATCATCTATCAAAATATTCGAATACAATTTCACTTGAAAATCTCTCGCAAGATTCATTAATATCAACCAACGATCAATTATACGAACGAATTGAACATTTAACAAAATCGTTTTTTCCAAGTATTCAACAAATTCGGCACGGACAACTTTGTCCTGAATTAGTCAGTAATCGACTGCATTTACATCGTGAACAGAAAAAGTCCTTCATGCCTATCCTCTCTCGAACACGTATCGTTCATTAAAAATTCTTCTTCTTCATCATATCTTTTTTTCTTCTCTTCTGTACAAAACAAAAAATTTCTTTCAGTTTCAAATAAAAAACACTCGCAGCCTCAATTTTCAATATCTACAATCACCTGTCTATCTCTCTCTCGGTTTTGTGGTTTATTTTGTTAATTAATATATGAAGTAATTCAATCGGTTATGACGCAGTTGTTTAAAACAAAACAGACTTTTTTTCTTACTAAACAGTGATTCATTTTAAAACAGAATGACGTCATTCTTTCATATTTAAACGCCTACGTCTACCATATATATAAAGAGACGGTTTCGAAGTGCAAAAGAAAATTTCGTTCATTCAATGGAGCAATTAGAAAATTTCGGGCCCAATGATGTGCAAAATGGTCGACTCGATCAAATGTTTCGTCAAATCGGAATCAACGATGTGCAAACATATGTCAATGATATTCGTCGTGATGAACAAAATAATTTTTCAAATAGTAAAAAATTCGGTTTGAGTAATATCAAACAAATCTATCAAATGGTAAAATTCGAGACGAATGAACAAAGAAAAAGAAAGAATTGAATTTTGTGTTTTTAGTGTAAATCACTCGATAAAAACGGCGATGGTAAAATTACAGTTGAAGACGTCGAAATTCTTCTCAAAGAACTCGGTCTCGGCTTTGTTAGTAAACATTTATCTCGAGCTATATTCGATCTTGTCGATACGAATCATAATGGCCAATTAGATTTTCGTGATTTAATTGCTCTCGCCAGTCTTCTCAAACATTTATCTCAAACGAAATCTGTTCATTCGCAATAGAAGAATTTTATTATATTTATAAATAAAAGAAAGAAAGAAGAAAAAAAAAAGAAAGTTTTTGTTTTTTGTGATTGAAAAAGTTCGGTTAAAGAAATCCAGCATCCATTAGTGACTGCATATCTTCGACGATTTCTTTAATAATTGCACGATTTATAGTTGATGTGGGATTAAATGAATATTCGACAAATTGTAAATTGGATACATAATTATAAACATAATCAATTCTTGCATGAGACTTATGCGTTAAATGTGTTGAGATTATTTTATGAGTTATATCTTGACATTCTTTACACATACGTGTAAGAATCGATCGATCGAATTTAAAATCAACTTCATACATGGTTATGATCGATTTCGATAACGAATGAAAACGATTACGAAAATCATCGATTAATTTCAATTCATGTTCAGTAAACAAATCATTTTTATATAAAATACCCATTTTAACAATTGTTTTTATGATTGATTTCAAAAGTTTATCGGCATCTTTTTTGCCCGAATAATTACGAGCTAATTTATGTATATTATCTAGAATTCGGCCACTCGTTTCATCGATGAATATCTTTGCAACAGATTTCGACGATAATTTACTAGAAAATATACGCCGGATATGTAGAGAAAAAGGCAAAAGAAAAACAACATCGCAAATTACCTTAATAATTTTTTTTGTGCACGTACGCCAAGACTCAATGCTGACGCATTCGTGGGAATTTCTTCTTCGTCAGCTAGAGAAATAGAATACCGTATTATGATTGTGATTTATTAGCCATCAAACTTACATTCAGCTGCACCTTCGATTTGTTGTGCAAGTTGCTGCGAAATTGACGTTGTTTGTGCTAAATCTTGTTTTTGGTTTGATTTCGACGACATGATAGTTTACGAATTGATCATCATAAAAAAAACATCTATATATGTATGTCGATCAGTAGTAGTAGTAGTAGTCAGTCTCGTTTAACGCGCGTGATGTGTTCAGCTTGAATGATATTACTTTTTCTTTTTTTACTCTCCGGACGTCTTGTTTCTATGAGAAAGAGAAAACCAAGGACTTCTTCGTCGTCTTCTTTTTTTTCAAAAAAAAAAAAACTTTTTTGAGTTCTCTCTTCTCGTTAGAACCTTAGGCAGATGTTCTTTCCTCTCGGTATGATGAAAAATGCAATTGTTTTTGGCTTGAAAGAAAAAATAGACGAAATAGTCCGTCGAGAATGAAGAAAAAGAAGAAAAAAAATATCTACGCTCATTTTTTTGTGTGCGTGTGTGTGTGTTTTTTTCTTCTCGTAGAGAACGAGAAAAGAAAACGACGAGTGGTCGTATCCCGACGTTGACTCAAATGATCGCGCCTACTTGCTCAGTTTTCTTACATGATTAATAGAGATAAATTTCAATGAAAAGATTCTGAAGTAAAATCAGATAAAACTTCAAGTTTAAACTAGTGACGTCAATTCAATGTTTCAACGCAATTAAAATTTAATCTTTTTTTGTTCGGTGCTGCAAGCTTATCTTTAATTTCTTCTTCTTCTTTTTTTATGTTTCTCTTTCAACAAACGCGTCTCAAATATTGACAAGTCATGATTATTAATATCAGTTTCAATCTATTCAACGATCGTTGACGTTCTTTTGTTTTTCAGTAAAAGAAAAAAAGACGAAGAAGAAGAAAAATAGCTGATTTTAAAAGTTGACAGAAAAAGTGAAGTTCATCTTCGTAAAAAAAACAAAACAAAATCAATCACTGTTTCTGTATGTTCACTTTAAAAAGACGAAAAAGAAGAAGAAAAACAACAACAACGGAAACATTGCTTAGAAAAAAACAGGCGAAGAAGAGCAAAATAAAGTTGTTTTTTTTTGTGTTGTTATATATAAATAAATATAAAGAAAGAACATGTAGAAATGGTCATACACACACACAAAACAAAACATGAAATAATCCAGAAATTTACATTAATATACAAGACTCATAAAAAATAATTTCTTTCGTGTGTTTCTTTTTCTTGTTTTGCTATGTATATTTCACGTACATGTCAGATCACAATTAAATAACAAAAAGAAAAAGAACAACAATGCACAACTGTTGAAAAGAAAAACTAGGAAAAGAAAAGAAAATTTTTGCGAAACAAGAGATTGTGTTTTTTTTTAAATAAGAAAATAAAGATCACACAAATTTTCGAAAAGCATGATATAATCTCAGTAATGTTTCCATATGAATTGGTAAACAACTAGCACGCTCATTGGTTTTACCATCGATTAATAGCCAAGATAAACGATGGTAGGATTCTAAAACATTTCTAAAGAAAAATAAAAAAAAAATGAATACGAATTCGTTCGTCTCGAATGAATTCTACCGTAGGACAACATAAGTAAAATTTGAATCGAGCGGGTGTATCGATTTTTGATCATGATTTTGAGCAAGTAACATTTCATCGGACAATTGAGCATTGGGCACGCTTATATGTAGAGTAGCTTTGAAAACACTCGATGAATTATTGACTCGTTGAATAATCTTCTCTTGTAACATCCAATCAGGCAATGGATTTAGTGTTCCAATTGTTGAAACATAAAAGCCTAAGGCCAATGGTTGTTCATGTAGGATTGGTGTTTCATTAAGATCAACTTCGGAAACAAGATATTGTGACGACTGAGCCTTTGTATGCGAAGAATTTAAAGCATTGCCATTGAAATTTGTTTGAGATACCGAGAGACTATTTAAACGTGAGAGACTACCGCTTGCATTGAAATCTAAACCGTATGTATTCGGCAGTTCGAGATCAGGCGGTGGCGATTGCATATTATCTATATCTGCATCGAAAGCACCGAAAAATGATCCGAAGAAATCATCGTCGGTTTCATTCGATAATTGTCGAGGATCGTTAGCACGTGGAACTGCTTGAAGATGCTATTTGAAAACAAAAATAGTAAAATATTTCATTTTTGTTTTCGATTTCTCACCTGTACAGATGCCGATGTTGGCAATGTGAGAATATGCGTGACGGATAGATCATTGAGAATTTGTCCGTTGGTTTGCATATTCGAATTGTTGTTATTCGATGGTTGTGTGCCACGTATTTCGCCGAATTCAATCGATTCAGGTAAAATTGATAGTAGATGATGAGTTTCCATCGAAATTAAACAAGCTGATAGTATGACAGGATGATCATGACTACGAAGGATATGACACATTGGACATGATTCACGGATTAATGTTGCACAACGAACAAGATTTTTCTTCGATAGAATTATTCCCCAATCTAACGAAAAAAAAAACATAGAAATCAATTGAGAAATAGAAGAATTTGTTTTACATTTGAGTTCGCCGTGACCAAGTCGACCTAAACGTCCAATGACAATTCGCCATGGCATAGTCGTACTCGTTACAATTCTCATAATGAAATCCCAAAGTTTTTGAAGAGCTACTTTTCTTGCATACTGAGTTTTGCGTTTGAATCTGTCAGGTATTTCGATATTAATCGAACATGTTTCGGATAATTCTCCTCGGTCATCTGAACAACTGGCTAATAAATATCGTTGATCATCGGACAGACAATACGAACAAAAGAGAACGCTGCCATTTTGATTTGTCTGTTCGGTTATATCAGCAAAGGATTTAAAACGAAAATCCGATTTCGGCGAGAGAATATACGCCGGCGTGTAGAGTTGCATGACGAGTTTAGCCGGCGTTTTCTCTTCGGACGCAGCTGGACCGAAACCTGTCAATGATTTCGCACGTGTCGTATACGAAACTGTTCGACGAAGTTGATCATAGATATGAAATGACAAACGTTTGTATTGAGTTAAACGAAGTTCCGAATCGGATTCAATCTGTTGATTGAGTATCGATTCAAATGGAATGATCTATTAGAAATAATAAAATCTCTGTATGAAAACAATCGAAATTAACTAACTTGAATATTTATCCGTGATGCTATTTTTTCCGGTAGATCTTTTACTAAATCCATATAGATTCGATAGATCGCTTTTTTGACATAGATTTCAGTATCAATATTTTCTTTTTCATTCGTCGATGAACTCATTAATTCATATCGAAATGTATCGATTAGATAGATAACAAGAAACAATTGATCTTCCTTCAATGATCCATGATAGAACGATTCGTATGCGTGCAAATCACTTGAATCGATTTGTTGATTATTTGAATTGGTTAGATTGGTTGTTGACATGTTCAATGCATCGGTTGTCGCTGAACCGGTCGTGTAAATATTACTAGCGGATAGGGACGATGACGAGGGTGTCGAAGGTGAGGGTGCTGAAGTATTATTGAAGGAATCATTGGTAGAATTCGAATGTAGATCGAGAGATGATGAGTCAGTAAATGAACGAGAATGATCACGACGCGATGTTTGATCATCGAGAAGAATCGATTCGAATGATTGAACTGAGAGAAGCATTGATAGTTTGTCTTTTAAAACTTGAGCATAGAGTTTCAATCGAGTACCCAGTGGATGTTGATTTTCATTGTCATTAAACCATGGATCAGTATTTGGCAGTTGAGTTCGATCGAGATTTTTCGTTGACAAACGAACAAGACCTTGATCAGCAAATAATTTCGTTAACGGTCGATGTGTACCTAATCGACAGAGTTCATAATTTGTCGATAGATCTCGTAAATAGATTTTGCTCGTTGAACAAACATAATCATTGTCAGGTACAACACAAATATAACTGATTTCTTTATGTTTCGAATAGGGTTCGAGACAGAGTTTATCCCAAAATTTGAGTCCGTAGGGTGCTAATGTCATCCATTCGCGATCGAACCCCGTGAGAACATATGGTATCGGTTGTGGACCACTGATTTGTTCTTCGAGATGTGCATGCTGATTTTGAATGTATAATAATTGATGAAATGATTTCCATGTCAATGGACCATCGATCGTGCTCCAAAGACCGTTGACATGACGTTTTTTCAATGCTTCAACTAGGATTGGTTGCAATGCACGTAGCATAGTGATCAGTTGTTGATCGGAATCAAGTGGAAATGTCGAATAGGACCATTGATGTAACCAAGAATATTTATCAACGTCATCAGCAAGAGAATTCATGCCGAAATTTCGAGCTTGTTCAATGGCTAATCGACAAGCAAGATTTTCATATTGATGAAATGGTTTTTTCGTCTGTTGTTGTTGTTGCGGTGGTGATGATCGAATGAATCGATTTGAATTCAAATAATCAAATGGTGAAATAGATGATTCTTTTCGTTCGATAAATTCCAACAATTGAACAGTTAATTGTTCTTGAATTTGTCGATATTTAATATCATTTTTAATGCCTGTTATTTCAGTTTCATCCTCATAGAATAAACCAGCCGATGAACTCAACCGTAGATTAACAACAGCCGAAAATCCGCATGAACACGAATTATTAATCGATGTTTGTTGATGATCATAGATCGTTGATGAATGAGAATTTTTCGATTTTTCAAGATAAATTATCGAATCTGCGCCATGTATCGACAATTCATTCGGTGTACATGCACATAGAACACACGAATCGAAATTAATATCACGATACATATTTAGAATACTATCATTTAAAAGCACGTTTAATACAAGTGAGTCAATTTCCGAATGCATGGATATCGTTGGACTGTTCAATGTTTGTACACTGCCAACGGAACGATGATTGAGCGATGGCGATGAATGAATATCATTTAAACGCATGGGTGATTGATGTGGCGTTGGCATTGAACGAGGTGTTGGTAATTGACGGATGTGTTGTTGAACATTGAATGGACTCGATGAATAGTCGTTCATAGGCAGAGATTGTTTGCTAGTTCGTATGATTTGTGAACGAAGGGAAAACTGAATTGTTTGCAGTGATAGAATTGATTTCGATGGATCGTAATGTTTCTCCGCTTTTTTACTGTTGAGTTTGGGTATTGGATTGTATGATGATCGTTCATTGATGTTAGTCGATTCGAATGGAATAATAATCGATTCTTGATTGAATTGATTGAGTGTATCGAATGTATTTGCAATGTGACTAGCTGTTTCGGCAATGATTGCATAAGGTGAATGGAGACTTTGAAGTTTTTCGGATGATGATGAACCTGGTGGTGTATTGTAGATTTGTTCGACTTCATGATGAAAGACTAAAATAGACGAGATTATATTTCATTTTCGAATGAATACGAAAAGGAAAAGCTAACCTCCATTCAGTGATTTATTCAGGGAATAGATCGATACTGTTGGCATAGTTGTTGGAGGTGGTGGTAATGAAAGATTTTCTTTTTTTATTGGCGATTTCAAAGCTTGTTCAAGTGTAAGATTTGCTGATTTAATTGAATCAATGGATTCATGTGAATCAATGATTGTATCAAGATCGGACATCGATGGACCATCAGTTGGATAGAATGATGATGATGATTGATGGTTCGACATAGTTGTATTTGGTGTTAGAGGTGGATTTGTTGAATGTATTGGCGAATTGAAACTTTCATCGAAATCGAGCGTTGTTCGAGGAAGTGATTGAGTCAAAGTTGGACTTGGAGGTGTCGGTTGACCATGTTGATAGACATGTTCAGGAGTCGATGTGATCATGTTAGTTTGTTCATCATGACGAAAACGTTTCAAAGGCAATTGTAGAAATGAATCCGTTCGATAGAAATCATAGGTTTGTCTCTGTTGTTCTCGTTCGTCGTCATCAATAACATCGTGCATGATTGTTTCTTCGAAAGCAGTCGTTGCCGAACGTTTAACACCTTTGTTCGACGGTGGATTTGTTAGAGGTGAATTTAACATATTTGTTACTGATGCTGGTCCTTGTTGAGTGACACTCGACGGTGTATTTGCAATCCAATCGTTTGCTTTTTCGTTTGGATGATTTGATTGAGTATTTGTTATCGATGGAATGTTCGATGATGATGGAGTTGATTCAATGAGAATTTCATTTTGTGTTGTTGTTGTTGATGATGATGATGATGATGCATCGATGTGAATAAGTGGAAGAGTTGATGGACGAGAACGACGATGAAATGGGACGAATGGAGTTGAACGAGTATTCGATGGAATACATTGATTACATCGACAAAATTGAGAATTATTCGGATCGGTGATAGCTGAAGAGATATCAGCCGATTTGAGATCTTGTCTAACGAAAAACAAAAAAAAATCAAAGTTCATTTTGCAGAACAACAACAATAATCAATAAATGCAAACTTTTTATCAAGATCAATCGTATTATTTCGTTGTGCATTAATTAGTAAATTATTGGCAAATGTTTTTATCAATGAACTCTCGAATTTATTTTGATGCATTCGTGCATCTAAATTGACGAATTCATGATTGTCTCTTGTTGTCGATGATGATGCTTTTGCTTTTTTTCGATTCAATGAAAGATCGGTTTTTTTCGTCGAGTTAATTATTTCATCATTGATATCGATTTTATATACATAACATGTCGGATAATACATTCGTACATTGCCTAATACGTCAATTGAAATTGATTTTAAAAAAAAGAAAAGAAAATAGACGACCTACCTGTTGATACTTCAACAAACTCGGGTAGATTATCTAATTGTCGAATCGGATAGTTTTTCTTCCAATTCTCTCGAAATTGACTCGTATCGAGATCTCGATTGATTGGAACGATTAGCGTGCCACTGATGCCATAAGGTGCCAAAATAACTGAAGAATTTTCTTGTTGTTGTTTTTAATGAAAATAAAAGAAAAGTTTACCATTGATCGACGTAGTTCGTTCGAGATCTTTGCTTGTCAAATGATAGATCGGCTTATGACATTGAACATCTACACTTGCACAGACTTTATTATCACCATGAAGAAAAAAATTGAAATTAAATGAAAAATTCGGTCTAAATTAAATAAAATTCATCAAATATTTTCGAAGCAAAATTAATCAATCTACATTTTCACATCGGAATGATCATTGACTGGCAATAGAAACCATTTATTCAATCGAGCAAAACCTTTCAGTAATAAATGTCTATTCAAAAGAGAACATACACCCTCAATCTTTCAACATTCAAAGAAATTTTTTGTCTCTCTCGTACTTCTCAATCATATTATGCAAAGCTTTGAACAACATTGTCCGACAATCATAAGACATTGCTGTTTCATTCCATGAGCCATTTGCTCGATCAATCGCTAGAAGTAAAAAAAACACATAATTTTCTCGATTCATTTCATTGTTTATTCTCACATCGTAAATTCGGCAGATTCGTTGGCAAATCTTCATTAACTCCAAATAGCCATAACTCTCGTTCAATGTTTTGTCCATCATCGGTTGGCACACGTCGCCAAGCACAGAGCATATCTTGATTTAATGCATTCCAATATTCGATTAGTATTGGATCTTTGTAATTATCAATTCGACCCGATGAATTCGTTTCTAACCGAAAATGATTTACTCGACGAAAACATTTCCATTTCATATCATTTAAACTTTGCTACAAAAATAAACAAGAAAAATAGAACAATTTTCAAAGTCCTTCGACATACCAGAGCAAATAAATTTGTATGACAATATTCGAGACTACACGATGTACTATTCATTTTTCGAATATTCTTTTCATCGGATCATTGAGAGATAAATATGGGATTTGGTTTTTAATTTCAATAAATGAATTATTTGATGTGTATACAATCAGAAGGAAAAAAACAACAACAACAACAACAATATATATATATATATATAGATATTTATATTTAATGACATGAAAAAAAAAGTAATTGATTATTACGCTACAAGATTTTAATTTTCATAGGGGAGGTTTTCGAGTGTATTCATCATTGGTGGAAAATATCAAGCAATAGGAAGATCAATGTTCTGTTCTTTTTTTGTTTCTGTTTTGTTTTGTTTTAAAACATGGTGTCATGTCGTATATGTATGCAAAGTGTCGTTTTAAATATAATTATATTAGTTTGGTCGTTGACAATTGACGCTTATTTTATAAAAGAAAATCGTGGCATTCGAAATGGACTTGTTTATTGTGAATTAGAAGGATGGATACTGCCAGCGTAAGACGAATTTGAATTGAAATCAAATTAAAATGCAAGAATTTAATTAATTTAGATACTCATTTTTTACCGGTATTGGCTTGATTTTAGCTTGTGTACAATTAGTCTTACTGGTATTATGTTGTGGTTGTTTAAAAGCTGCCGAATGTCTTCGTGTTCGTTCGTATACAATCGATTTAATTTGGGTTATAGCAAAAGAAATACCACAAATATCGATTATTTTTCATATAAATCTTTGTCGAGACGGTTGGTTTAAATGGTCATCATTAATTCGAGCACTTTTTTCAATTGGTATAACCATTTGGAAACTCTATAATCTCTATAATTTCTTACGTGAAGATGTTAAATCTACCGATATACCGAAATGGTGTCGAGCTAAACGTTTATACATTTGTTTTCCTGTATTTTTAATTCCCGTTTGGATTGTTAATCTTGCTCTTTCGATAATGATAGCTGTTCTTTTCATTCGTCGTCATCACGGTCCCGGTTATATTGAAATTCCCGGATCGATTCATCGACTTCACGTTCATGATAAATATTTATATACGAAATATATCGAACGATCAGGCATTTATCTTCAATGGCCCGAAGAGAACTTCGATGATTCTTATATAAAATTAGCTGAAATCGCTTATATAATGGCGAATAAACGAATGAAAGTACGATTAAATTTTAATTTGCCTTATGTTTGTTTCGAACGATCGTTATACGATCGAGAAGCTAGTCAATGTTGGAAATTTGATTCTCCAACGAAAACATTTCGAATGATAAGCAATGATGAATATCAACAAAATGGTCGCGAAGAAAATGCAACATTTACTTTCGAATATCGATCACCATCGAATCAATATAATCTCGGGCAAATCGTCTACAAAGGACGAATCACACCGGGACGATTGTCATTTAATAAACTTTTATATTTTCGTTTACATGAAAACAATGTGCAAATCAATGATAAAGATTTTTTATATGAAAATAATCTCAATCAAACATATGAATTCTATGAAATCAATCGGCAATTGATACCAATCGAACGAGCTTGGCGATACGGTCTTGGCAAATGTCGACCGTGTATTTTAGGACCTCAGTTATCTAAAACTTGATATGCAGTGTATCATCTTCGGAGACAGATCGTTAGATTGATCGATTGCTTTGTCTTCATGTCAGATTCGACATATAATCATTTTTTTTGCTAGCCATTTTTTTCCTTGATCAATAGATATAATTTGAATAAAGAAACGAGTTCCCCGTCGAACCTGAAGAGAATGCGTTGCATGTACTCAATTCGAGTATGTTCTCTCATTTGAATATTTGTTTATTATCAGGAAAAAAAAAGGAAAGAGAAAGAAATCTCGAGGGAGATGATCTCTTGGAATAACAATAGTTATGATTAAAAAAAAATATTCTCGATATTTGATGAATTCTCTTGATTCGATACATGGAAATAGTTTGATTAAAGTGAGTATTCAGCGGAGAATTGCTTGTTGATTAATTAGAGAGTAATTGCGTTTCAGTTTTCTTTTTTCCTATGATCTGTTAAATCGATTTGTTTAATTGAGAAAACAGATAATTGAATGAGAATTTCTCAACGAAATAAATGAAAAACATAACCACACGTTTCTTTTTTACTATGTTGTTTTGCTTCATTAGAAAAAAAAAGAAAATCGAACTTCGCTCGATTTACTACTGATTAACAATTCTTGATTTTCAATCGAACAACTGTTGCGTCCTTGACCGTATTTAAAGACAACATAATTGTTATATCCTTGTTGCATTAGATACTACTGTTTGAAAAGACATATATACACATATACATCTCTCAATCATTAACTAGTTAATCAGAAGGAAAAATCGCGTCGTTTTTTCTCTCTCTTTTTACACATTTGTCATTCATTGCTTCTGCGCGTCTTCGTCGTCGTTCATCGTCGTTTGTTCAATGAAATGATATCGATAATGATCAAGTGATAGGATGTAAACGTACGAAGATACTTTTTTTTACGTAGGTAAATGATGCATATCAAGGTGATCGTTATGCGAGTTCATCCATATAAATCATCAAGATTTTTTTTTTCGTTGCCTATATAGATTTTATATAGTTGATTATTAGTAATAATGGGTAATGACATCGAGCAGGGCAAACGAGGAAGAAAAAGAACGCGAGATGATAAATGATTTGTTCCCAAAAATAAACACGATGCAACATCTTTTCTCATCTTTGTTTTTCCTTCTAATAAAAGCTGTGCTTATGTATATATATAGATATATATGTGTCTATATGATCATTCAATGAAGGCTAGATAGCTTGAGAGATAGATCAATGACTCCTTCGAAACAGCAGGTGGGCAGAAAGGAAATAGCATATATATCCAAAAAAAGAAATGTCCTTGTATTGCAAAGTAGCAGTACAGAAGAAGAAGAAAACCGAGAGTCTTTCTGTTTGTTTTTTTGTGGTCGTCATTCATCCTGAAAGAAAGAAAGAAAAGAAAGGGAAGAAGAAGAAGAAAAGAAATAGCATTGCTGGCAATATTAATCATAATTTCATTCATTTTCTCTTCCTCTCCATCTCTTTCTCTCTCTCTCTCCCTCTCTCTCTCTCTCTCTCTTATTCTATTTGTATCTCTTTTTTTCCTCAATAGGGTCTTGATGTAATTGTGTACGTTCTTCGCGTATGTGTGGTCAAATTTATAGTTTTCATTTGTACGTACGAAAGAAAAAAGAGAGGGAGAGAAAGAGACATCAAGAAAAAAAGAATGTATAACGGCAAAGATATGATATTAGATTAAAGCAAACGCCTACTCATTTCTTACTCTCTTTCTCGAGTTTTTTTTTCTCTCTAGATTTTTTGCGCCAAAAAAAACAAACGACGACCCCGTTGACAGTCTCATGCTAATCGAGCGTTGACTAACGCATCGCCACTACCACTCCTTATAGAAGCAATACACAAGAAATAATAATAATAAGAAACAAAGAAAAATCTAAACCACCACAGTCGAAACCAAGCAAACAACGTCAATGGCTAAGAAATCAAAAGACGCAACCGCTTCACCGGCTAAAACTGAAGCAAAAACTAAAGCCCCAGCAGATCCTGAAAAAACTCGAAATCTCGTTACACTTTTAAATACATTGGCATTAGTTATAGCCATTACTGCTTTTGTTCTTCAATTATTTGCAGTTCTAACTCACGCATGGAAATATCAAAGCACTAGTGTTCAACCTTTACTTGCACCTGATGGTGGTCGGCCCGCTCAAGCTTATGTTGCTGATGACAGTAAAATCGAACAAGCCTATGGTTTATTCTCTCGTAATGTTAAAGTTTACTCGAACAGTGACGAACAATTAGGTTTAACAGCTAGTACACGTTTTCCACGTGTTGACAAGGGCCATGGAGATTTAAATCAATGTCTATCTCAAACATCAACCTATCGTGCAGCTTTATTAACATGTAACAATCGTGTAAATTCACCATCGGTTTGTCATTGTCGACGATATCCATATTGGAATGCAGTTATTTTCTTTGAAATTGCTGCATTGATTTTACTTGGTCTCGCCGTTGTTGCCATTGCTCTATTTACAACACAATGGAAACAATTATTGAAATTAGCTGGCGCTGGTTTAGCATTTCTTGCATTTTTATTTTTATTGATCGGTGTAATTTTAATTTTAAGTCATCTTAAACGTGAAACACTTACAATTGCCGATACATATCCACATATTTATTCACGACTTGCTAATCAAGTTGGCAAACGTTATCAATCGACTCTTCATAAAGTTGCTCGACGTGAAGCTCATGAAACCTATCGTGCCTATTCATTATTACCAGGTCAACATCCATATAATACAACACATTTTCAACAATATTCGCAAGAACAAAATGCTTGGATCTATCTTCCTTATACAAGTTTAGCTAACACAAACTATGCACCACATTCAGCTAGTTCACAAACAACAACAACACCGCGTCCTCTTCGTAATGCTTATGGTCCACTCATTTATGAAAATGATGTCTTTGGAAGTACACGTGCTTGCATTGGCTATTCAACTATTCTATCAATATTAGCTACCATACTTGCATTACTTTTACCAGCTATTCTTGCTTTTTCGTTTCTTCAAGCTAAAACTCTCGGACCTAAAACAACAACAACAACAACAACCGCAACAACTGTAGAAACAACATATATTCCAGTTCCTCAAGATGTTTCAGGCGAAACAATCCCATTAAATCAAACAACTGTTGTTGTTCGCGAAGAACAACCAGTAGTAACAACAACAACAACATCAACAACTCGTTCATAAGAACACAAAACAATTTAAACTAAGCTAAAAACAATGATTTTCATTCTTATCGTTTTCTATTCATTAGTTACAATTTTTCTTCATTGGACAGTATGTTCTTTGTTCTTCTCTGTAGATTAGTATCTCGTACGCACACACACATACATATAACTATTTATGTAGTTCTATTTTAACCTTCAGCTTTTTCTTTTACTCAAACACGTTTTATGTTCAAATTTTATGCTTAAGGATATTTTCTTTTTCTTCTTCATTTGATGCATCAAAACAAGAAAATCTCGCATTTTTTATTATTATTATTATTTGACAAGCGTTTGAATTAATTCATCGTATTCATCATTCGCCAATTGAATCGTTCGTTCAGCACTCGACGCTTGAGTTATGACAATTTTCGGTTTGTCATTCGAAATTTTCTTCGCATTGATATCTGAATTTTCGAGTTGAGTTAGAGCTAATTCTAATGAAGATAAATGTTCTTGAAAGCCTTGTCCAAGCCATTCATTATCAAGTATATCTGTATATAGAAATAAAACAACATTTTCCTTTCTTTATAAAAAAAAGCACAAATCGTATGTTGTTTATACCGAGATTTGGCAGATTATTTTTTACATCTTGTTGATATGATGATGATTGACAGAGTGGATTCGTGAGATTATTTAACCGATCATTTAAACATAATGAACGTAATTGTGATAATTGAAGTAATGGTGCAAGAGATTTAAGTCTAAAAAAATCGAAAGAATAAGGACACACATACGATCTTTGACTTGATGATATGACGTGTTGAAAGATCTTCAAGAACAAAATAGATCTATCTTGTTGACAACTGCATAGACAGACAAAAAAGAACGGAAATCTTCTCAACTGAAATAGACATGTTGAACATATCTAATCAAACAGAAACGTCTTGTTATCAAGATCGATGCACATGTATCAAAAGATAGACAAATGTCAATCATAATCAAGGTTAAGACAAGTCTTTCGTTTTCTTTTTCCTTTTGTTTCTATTCTTACCCAGTGAGATAATTTCCAGCTAGGTTAAGAATTTCAAGACTATCACATGCTTGCAAACCATCGAGTGATTGAAGTTGATTTTGTGAAATCGATAGAATTTTTAATTGTATCAATGTTCCAAAACCGCGAACATTCGTCAATTGATTATTATCTAATTTTAAAACGAGCAAATTTCGACAAATGCTCAAGCAATTTGCATCAGTTAGATCTAAAAAATAGATTTTCTTAATCGAATCGATCAATTTCTACGTATCGTTATTCTTACTTCGAGAATTTAAATCAAGAAAAAAAATACTTTCAGCATCGAATTGTCCTTGTTCATGTTTGATTTTATCGATTAAATTCTCTGTGAAAAAATAATAACATTTACATTTTTAGATGTTTAGAGAAGAAAAGCATCGATTTCTTTACGTGATTCAGTCATAATCTAAAAGAATAAATAACGGATTTATTATTATATCTGACATTTGTACAAAAACAAAAACGAAGAAAAAAATGTTATTTTTTTATTCAGGAAATCACACAATAGGATGGATATCTTGTACAACAAACACAACGTTGAGTCGGTGGTTGAATACGAAATTGAATATCATCGTCGAAATCATCTTCGTCATCATCGACAGCGGTCAGTAGAGCCGATTGACTTTTTGAATTAAACATTTGTAGTTCTTCTCGAAGTTCGTCTTTGGTTAATTTTTGAATGGGTGTAATAAAATTCTCGATTTCATCTCTACAAGATAGATAAATCGATATTGAAGAGAAAAACAAAAGTAATAATAAAGAGAATAGATTGACATTTAATCATGCATAAGATATGAGTTTAACGCGAACTAACTCGTTCGTGACATATTTAATTAGAGTTAAGATAAATATTTATATTAGGCTTGAGAATATTACTCTCGAAAGATCTATTATTATTATTCTTATTATCGGTTCGATTCGAATACTAACTCAGAATTTTCATGGTCACTAATGGTAACGAGTGGTTGATAAGATGTACCATCAATTTTTGTACTCGTCAGTCTGAAAAAAAAGAAAGATTGAATAATAAACGAGCATTTTGTTGGCTAGATTACTTTAACCCAGATGAGATAGGAAGAGTATTCGAACGTGATGGTAATGTCGGAACTAGTTGAGGTTTTTTTGAAATCATTGGTCGAATTTTTGCTAACGGATCAATATTTGATTTTGAATCTTTTCGAGTGGGTTGATTGGTAACCGTATTTGAAGTCTTATGAAACAGACAAAAGAAAAGGAAATAACGAAAATTTCATTTGGAGATAGTGATGATTACATTTCGAGATGTATTTCGTTTATTCATTATCAATGTCCTTGAGAGAAATGAATAGAAATCAAATCGGTTTGTCTCACTGATAAATAAATACAACAGAACAACAAGAAACGTCGGATCGTACGTAGTCAATTTTTTTGCTTTTTTCTATTGGTTCAATTTTTCTACAATCATATTCATTCATTCATTCATTGACAAGAGACATTTTGAAAGGACTCAAGTGTGAGTGCGAGTATTTCGAATTGACCGTGATTTGATTGAAATATTATCTCGTTTTTTTACTATAGAATTGCACGCAGCAATACGTTCAATCTACCACTTAACGTTCTCATTAGATATCGGTCATGTTTATGAATTATAATAGTTCTTGCCGTTCCTTGTTCAGGTGCAATACCTCTTCGTATTAGTTTAAGATTATATCTAGCTAATAAACTAAATATAATCATTAATAAAAGTGGGAAAATATCAATAACAATTAAAGAATAAATAGCATAAAAAAAGCATAAGTACCGGCTTGCGCTTGACATTGACCTCACTTGTTCCTGAAAAAGACAGCTAGATGAATGGAAAAAAATAGTCCAAATGATTAATAAAAAAATAATGACACGGAAAGCATTATACGGTCGAGAAAAACGTCTAATTGTTAAACTATGAGAACATATAAGAACATAATGTCCACCGATCAATACAAGCACCAACCACTAAAGATGACGTAATATCGGAGATTAACTCAACACTCTCACACTCACTCTCACCCTCAATCTTTCCGAAGTTTTAAGTCACTGAAAAGACTATGAAATCTTCTTCAATCGCTCTTCTCAACTCAGATTTTATTCATCGATATCATTCTTTTTTTTTCAATTCATCTCATTTTTTTCTCACTAGTCTTTTATTCAAATAAACAGATTCTGTATTTTTATCAAAAAATTAAGATTAAGAATAAACGTTTCTCGTTTAGTTTTTTTGTTGAGATGCAAAATATGATTTATCTACGTTTTCTCAACTTTGAGATTACTTTTATTTTTTTAATAATACACAAATTTCTATCCAGAAATTTCGAATTTACGTACTTTTATCTAATCATGATTTTCATTACAGGCAAATCGAAAAGTTTCTTGAACAGATTTAACATCAAATGCATGTAATTTTTCTAGTAGATTCCACGCTGGTTTTTCGCTAATAACAAGATATTCGTTATCTGGTTGAATTTGTTTTTGATAGGCCGATATTGTTACACTCATTGCAAGTCTCATTTGAATAAAATAATGAATTAATTCAATTTCTACATCTTGTAATGGATATATTTGATGATAACCTTTAATAAGATATTCAGCTGATTCCAATGGATTTTCTTTATCTAGCATAGCATAAGCACAAGCTATAGCTAATTCACAAATTGTAAATGTCAAACACATATCACCATAATCAATAAGATTTATCTGGTCTTCATCGACAATAATTATATTATAATCATTAGCATCATTATGTATAATTGATTTTCTAAGAAATGAAAATTTTGGTTGAACAAATTCGATCCAATTTCGAAGAATAGTTTCAATAATATTCAAACGACTATGATCAGTAATTAGATTTTTATATTTGTTGACAATCGTTTCAGCATTGAACATATTCCAATAGAGATCACGATCGGCTTTTTCATGTTGAAAATTTTCAAGAATTTTATCGATTTGTGCTAGAAGTTTTCCTAAGTTAAGAAAAAGTTTCTTCGTATGAAATTTATATTGAGCAAGTGGAATTCCAGGTAGATAATTAACAAGACGTACGAAATGATTTTTAAATTGAACAATTTTTTGTCCATCAATCGATGGAATAATTTCAATTCCATTATGAGTCAATTCAATTGCTTGATTTTGCATATCGAGTATCGAATATTCTTCATCTGTATTCGAAATTTTCAAGATAAATTTTCGTTCATATTTACCAAAAAGAATATTTTGATCACGTTCACTTGGTAATTCTTCGATAAAATCATTTAAATCATAGAATTCTTTGGCAAGAGCTCGAATTTCTTCAATGGAAAATTTCGGTGAATGAGAACGCAATTCGTTCGACATAGTTGTTTTTCTCAAATGAATTGATTCTTTTTCTGTTTGTTTTTTGTGAATATCTTATCTTATCAAGTGTTACTTGTTTATTAATAAAACGAAAAAATATCTTTATCTGACACAATATTTGTTTAGTTTTCTTTTTAAAACCACGGATCTTCGTAATCCATCGTTTCGTCAACAGGTATATCAACCGATCGATTTAATTTCGTCATCCATCGTTGACATTTGGCATCTTCATAGAGCCATTTTTTCATATTACCATAGATTTTCGTTGGTTGATTAGGATCGTTTAATTTTCGACAAAGATCACAAAGATAATCGTATTCGTCAGGCACAACTAATTCATATTGTTGTCGCCATTGAAAATAACTATCATAAGCTGTCGAATTCTTTGTTAGATAAATTAAATAATCAGCTAGATTTTCCGGTGAAGAAAATTGATTTGCATCAATAAATGAATTCGGAATGTAGAGATGTACACCTTTGGAGAAAACAATCGGTATCATTCGTTCAGATAAGATAGCATTTGCATATTTTTCTGTTACATAATCATTGCATAGAGAATTTTCAAATGACAAATAAAACGGATGTGTATCGGCAAGTTGATTTAAACATTCGAATCGTGATTTTTCACATTTATTACCTGTACAATAGCCAATACTTGTGACAGGTACGATCGCATTTAAACGTTTGATATAATCATCACGATTATTCTCCGAATAACAATTACTTATCATCGATGCTGCACGAGCTGTTCGATTGTTTAAGTAAGTTTGAATGAATGGTTCTTGTGTATTGACTGTTTTTGTTTTCCAATCAAAATATCGATAATTAATATCTGAATCGACTCGATATGTTGCTGTCCAATTGAAAAATGAATTCAAATGTCCAACGATAGCCGTTGTTTTGTACGGTGGTTCTTTTGTCAAAAGAACATATCGTTGTTCAGGTAGACGAGCATCGGGCATGTCCGATGAGGAAATACCACCTCGAGCATGAAAAACGACGGCATCACTTTGACATAGACTATATCGATTGTTTGTCAGTTTACATCGATCAGTTGCACATCGACCTGTCTCTTGAAATAGATATTTGTTAAGAAAATGATCATTGATTTTTGTTGAGAAGATTTTCGTCCAAAAGAGAATGATTTTAACTCGATTAGGATTACGAGAAAAGTCTGTATTACATTTTCGTAAACGAGCTTTGGAATAAATTGAATGAACATCATTGTAAACAGTTATTAATCGAATTTTTAAAATAATATAAACTATTGCAAGAATAATTAAAAGAAGAATAAGAAGATTTTTGGCGAAGGAAAAACGACGTAAATAACGAGAGAAACCGTAGACTTTAACATGACGAAACATTGAGCAATCAGATCTGAAAAACATAAGATAGTGAAAATTTATTTTATCTTTGATTTATTCAATTTTTCATAAACACGTTTCGTGCGTAATCGTTCTTCGCACGAAATAGATTCATTAAAACATCCCTCATAAATCGCTCCACCAATCAATAAACTCTTTCCATTTGGTAAAAATCGAATACAACATGTCAAATCATTAACAATCTACCAAAGAAAAAGAAGACAAACTCAATCATAAAAAACACATAGACATGTTTGTACATACAGATAGATGACACAAGCATTGACTATTAATTACATTCCATATGTAAACATTTTCATCATCGACACTAGCTAGTATCGAACCGTCATTACGATTGAATGCAATTGCTTGTATCCATGTAGCGTGACCGAAAAGACGTGTGTGTACACGTTTCGTTTCAATTTGCCATATGATTATGATCTTGTCATACCCTGCAGATGCCTATTATGATAATATACGTATGTATATACCTATGTGAAGAAGAAAAAAAACGTAGATACAAAGTATGACAGGGATGAAAAATCTAATGCACGAATATTATTTAAATGTCCATGTAGTTTCATTGAACTGCATTTATCTAGATTGTAGAACATAATATGTTGATCGTATGAACCAGTTATCTAAATAGATCAGATCGAGTGAATTCTCACGAATTTATTTTGCACTTACGAGAAGATTTTTTGTCGGATGAAAAGCTATCGACTGAACTGCATCTGTATGATCATGAAAATCGTGGATTTGTTCACCGGTCTTCAATTAATGAATTGTTGAAATTAAAGATTTTCTTTTTTCAATAAGTTTTTACTTCAACTTTCCATACAATTGTCCGACAATCCCAAGCTCCACTAGCAATATATTGATTATCTGATGAGAATTGCAAACAATCGGAAACGCGTGTATGCCCTGAAAATTGTTTGTTTGTTTTTTAAAAACATATTTAACTTTCTCTCGATCTCTACCAGCAAGTAAACGTATCAAAGTTGCTGTTCGTGTTTCATATAAATGAACATCGAAATCACTGCCAATCGATGCAAAATATCGATCATTACTCGACAGAACTAACTGTCTTATTCGTCCTGATGATATAATAATAATGAGAAGACGAAATAGAATTGTTTGGCCGACTTTTTCTACCTGTTTGTTCTTGAATTTTACATGTTAAATGCTCGTAAACAGTATTCCAAATTCGAATCGAACCTTCGATTGAACCTGTAAGAAGAATTTCCAAATCAGTTGAAAAAGCTAAACAAGTGATTTCATCTGTATGACCGCCGTAGATCGATAGATTCCGAGACACGAACATCTGCCTTTCTTTTGCAAGAGAAACTCTATCTGCTCGATCATGTTACTGATTTTAATTGCACTACAGTTCTTTTTTTTATTGATTTAGTCGGTAACACGCTTACTTTGTTTAAATTAGTCAAACTGTCAATATGACAAAAAACGTAGAACTGTGTGTGTGCTCGTATGTTGTTGTTCATTTCATTTCAATGCGACAAATGTCCCTTTGGCCAATTGGAGACAAATCAGCCAAGCGCCATCTTTGATTTTATTATTTAGACTCATTGAACCAGTTCGTTACGCATATCTGTTTGAAATCCGAACCGAAATTTTTTGCTCATTTAAATTTTAATTGAAAAAAAAGCGCATTAGTAGGCGAAGGATATGATCAAAATCAAACGATATGGCTCGGTTTACTTGATTAAAATTAATATGATATATTTCATCCTACATCTTGAATTATATATAAACATCTCTGTGTGGATATATATAAGAATAGATTGAATTCATTTTCCATTTCAAGACCAACATTTTCTTTTTTCTGTTTTTTTATCCACAATGAGCAAGGTAGGAAGTGGTTTGAATATACGCCGATTTCATCTTTGCTTTTTCTATAGCTCACTGTCCTTTCAATGCGCTCGTATACACATACATTTGCCTTTATATGTTTATTAATTATTTGCATTTCGATAAATCACGTTGAAAGCTTTTCAACATATCGATATGATCCAAATAATGATGAATTTTCAGATGTTCTGCGAGCCGATACGACGTTTCATGCACGATTAAATGATTTGGCCATTGGAACGGATGAAATGGAGCCATTGCAATCCTATGGTCATATACGTTTTATTCCATATAAAAAACGCACTATTCCAATTGAACTTCAAAAGGCTCTCTATGCTCATGGAATTGTCGGCCGACGACGACGACGACGTTGAGAATATATTTTTCATTTCATCAATCTTTATGAAACGTACAAAATAAAATAAATTCTCTAACATAAAAAAACAAAACTTTTGCCTTTTTTCTTGATAATACTGACATCTATAGAAAAGTCTCTTTCGGTCTACATGACAACGAAGATCTCCGATTTCTGTTTATGGTTATTAAATATAACTTTGTTATTAGATCGAATTTAAGTCGAAATGAAAACACGTTCACTAAGCGCTCATTATCGTCATACGACACCGGGTAGTTCAATTCTTCTCGCGTGCGTTGACCTTCGAACAGCAGCACAAAAAATTGAAGATCTCAAAAGTGAAATGCGTCAAACATCTGTAAAAGAAAATATTTCTTACACATATAAATCATCCTCTTCTATATTTGTGCGTATATTTCAGTCGAAAAATAAACTCGATAATCTTCTGCTCATGCAAGTTTATGTTAAACTTGAATACGGTGATATATCAATTGAGAATGCTCGAGCTTATCTACATCTGAGTCAATATTATTTTCAACGTAAACTTCATTTTCTTGCTCAAGCAAAATTTCATGCCATGAATGCACATCAAATTCTCGAACAATTACGAATACAACCGAATGACGATCATTTTCAAGAGAATCAACTTGCGTATGATATTTATTTTATGCTTGTTCAATGTTCACTCAATGCTAAACAACGAGAAATGAAAAGCAGCAACAAACACATCCTATCGATTGACAAAACACATATCGAACATGATCTGAACAAATTAGAAAAATTTTTCGATAAATTAAAACATTTTCTCAAACAATCTCAATTGAAAAAACTTCAAAAAGAATTTCTTCTTCTCAAATTCGATTCAATATCAATGAATTTACGTAAATACAATCCAATGATCTTTCAAATTATCGAACAAATACTAAATCTATTCTCGGATAATATTCAATTTCAAATTGGTTTCTATCAACGTTGTGGATTGTATTTAATTAATTTCGAAGAATCGGAATCCGATGGATTGATGTACTATCGAAAATCTGTTGAATTAGCTGACAAACAACAACTTGAACAACCGTCCATCGACAATAAATACGAATTAGCAAATGCAATTTTACAACGAAATATAGCAAAAATTCAACGAGAACGGCTAACCAATGAAATTGAAAGTGAATTTCAACGAGCTATTCAATTCTATCGACAACCGACAGGAGAGACGAGCAAGAATGTTTTGAAAGTAATCGATGAACTAGCAAATTACTACGTCAAAATCGAAAAATATCAAGTAAAGGAAAAATTTTGCAAGTTTTTGTTTTACATTCGTCTGTTTTTAGGACGCATTGAATGTTCTTTGTGAAAGTTTAGCAGATAAACGACGATTATTCGGCGAATTTTCCGAAGAAACCATTCAAACTGAATCACGTATTGGTGCAATCTACGATCGAGAAGGAGAAAGTTTGAATGCTTATGAACATTTGAAAACAGTTTGTGCAAAAGAAATGATATTTCTCTTATAATTTTCAAGGTTTTTTTTTGCGCTTTGTAGTGTCTCGAACTCGAAGAATTTGTCTATGGTTTAGATGATTCTCGTACTATGAAAACACGAACTTCTATTAAAGAATTAGAAAGGTAAATAATGATTTATTAGAATAAAAGGAAAATCTATTGAAATGATGTTGTTGGATTTTTAAGAGATCCAGTAGTTGTACGAAAATTATCGACGCGTAAACAAGATCGACCGACTACTCGTAATTGTAAAAAAGTGTCTCGCGTGAAAAACAATCAATTAGTTCGAAAATAAAAGTTCTTAGATTGTGTAACGACCGGGTGCGTGTTGAATAATTTCATCGGTTATTTCAGCAATAGGCAAATTTGCAAGTCGATTAACAGTCAATTGTGATACAGGAAATGACCAAAATTTAAATAGAGGAATTAAATTTTTACCAACTACTTCCGAAAATGTTATTATCCAATGATCCATTTTTTCTTGATCGGAACTTAATTTTGGTTTTGTTTGTTCATATATTTGAAAAACAGATTTATATGCTTGCCAACCGAATTCACGTGCTAATTGTGCATAAATAATCAAAGCTAGGCCGGGTTTTTTCTTCCAAACTTCGAAAGGAGCACCGTTTTCTATATGTTTTGGTGCATCAGCCACAGCACCTTTCAACCATGGATGTATCCAAGGTTTGATATTCAGAAGAGTATCCATGGCATGTAAGGAGAAAATATTTACTGTTACTTCACCAGTACCAGCGAAAGCTGAAATAAAGAGAAAAGTATTTTATTTCGAATCATAGAAGAATTCAGTTTTACTCCAAGCAGAATTTTGTCGATTGTGACCAAGTTCATGAAATAAACCCCATGCACCTTCGGTTTCATTTGTTTTATTATTGAAAACGAAATATTTGTGTTTTGGATCACCGACATCTAAATGTGTAACGATCGGATAACCAGCATCTAAAGAATTATTACATAAAAAAACACAAAAAAATATTCTTTCATCATCATCCTACGCATATAACCATGACTTGGTTGTTCATCACAAACGATTCGTTCTCGACGTGTTGGCTTAGTTCCTACTAGCCTATGATGAGCTAGAACGACATTATCCCAATGGTTCAATGCACGATCTAATTCTTCGCTATTGATTTTTCGAATGCTCGTCGATGGAACATTGAAAATAATATATTTGCCAGCAATATCTGCCCACAAACCTTGAGCATTTGCTTGTTGAAATGGCCATGTTTGAGCTCGATTTGCATCGGCAGTATTATAGCAAGGTGCGAGAACAACACGACTGATACTAACCGTAATCACACTTGAATTAGCTTCGGGACTTTCGAGAAAAAGAAGACCACCAAATGCTGAGGAAAGATCGGTTGATTGTTGTACTAATGGTTTAGTTATGGATATACAATTCCAACGACGATATTCGTTACAATTTCGAAGATCATCAGAGTGACAGCCGATTCGAGCTGACCAACCTTTTGCACCTTGAGAGTCAACGATATTGACTTGTATTGTTATACCAGCAGCGACGTAATAACCTGTACAAAACCATTGACGTGCACTTGATTCGACAGTACAGACAACACCACTCTCGAATTGAGGTGGTTCTTTGAAATCACCAGGAAAGTGATCCACACCTGAATAAAATGAAGAAAATACAAATAATTAAATAAATAAACAAACGAACCAGGTGCTTTTATTCCAGGTAAACCAGCTAACATGTAGCAAAGACCTCGCGATTGTTCTCGACATTTTTCATCTTTAACTGGGCGTTTATGAGCCGGTATGACCTCTTGTGTAGTATTAGCCACCATACTTTCAAGTAATTGCGTCGGTAAACCAGATACTGATCCATCGAGTTCTTTAACTGCCGCACCGGCAATAGCATAAAGACCTTTCGCATTCGGATTTTGACTTAATTCTTCAATAACACTTTGTATATTTTTATATTCAATCAATTCTGGTCGATGTGGAATCGGATTTGGAGCAGGATAGTAATTTTTTGTTAGTTTAACACCAAGTGTATTACAAAATTGACTGAATGGAAATTCCGAAATGAGTTTATTAGCATTTTTGCTCATCCAACCCCAAGCTGTACATCCACATATAACTGCTCCACCACCATGTAGAATTTCCAACTTAAGAAGAAAACAAAAAGAAGAGTCAATTCAAATAAAATTCTAAAATCATTACCAAATCATTCATGAATTCGCCGGATTTATCTTTATGCCCATCCCAAATAAGAATCTTACCATTGACATTAACGTTATTCAATGACTTAACGCTGTTCAAATTTAAGATTTCATTTGATTTACCATTCGAAACCCATCGCATACAATTCTTAATAAATTGACCATCAGTTGCTGCATCATTTGGATTTTCAAATGACTTCACATAACCATTATGACCGAATACTAAACAACGTCCTTGACCGAATCGTGCGGCAACAAGAATAACGTAACTTGATGAATTACCGCAGAGAACTGCACGTGTATCTTTACTCAACGGAACAAGATTACCCGGTGAACCTAGTTTAGTAACTGATGGTACGCCATTGAATATAATTTCGGCAACACGATTGAATTCTTGATCATTCATTATGATCGACTAAAAATATGTTTACTGACTTTATTGATTAGTATTTATTGACAAAGTAGATTCACTGAACCGAAACAGTAAATAGTCGTTCGATTCGAAAAACATCGAGGTGTGCGTAATCATATGAAACGATGATTGGCGAATTATCTCACGCATTCATCATAATATCATAAGCAAAAAGAATGATATTACGTTTTTATGACGAGAGACCAAAGCAAATTATTCTCAAATGTTTATTTGGAAGAAACCGTAATTACGTGACTATGTTATGGAATACAGAAAAATTTCTGACTCAAAGAATGTCTTGTTTGATAAGACATTAGTTGTATAAAAGCGGTTTCATCCGTACAGTACCTTCAGTCAACATGTCGTTTACAATTTCTAGTCGTTTTCAAGATATTTTCAATTCATTTAAAAACAAAACCATCAATCAACTGTCCAAAATAAATCCTGCTGAGAAAATTAATAATGTAATTGAATATCCACAAAGATTTTTGAAAGAAATGCAACGAACGTGGCTCATAACTATAATTTGTATAACCGTCATCTGTTGCTGTTTAGTCGTGCTTCATTTTAGATTTCAAGGCTATTGCCGACGAAAGCGAACTAGAATACACAATCGAGATCTTTTCAAATTGTCTACAATAATGACGCAAAATAAATATTAATTATTTTTCTATTGAAAAGAAATCAATGACGTTTAAGACTTTTTTTATCATCTATTACTAATGTTAAACGCGAACAACCTTCGCACTGATTGTTTCTTTCTTTTTCTTTCTTTTCGATTCTTTGTGACATCAATTGCTTTTTTTTCATAAGTTTATTCATCGAAATGACTCATTTATTCAAGAAAAAGTTACCCTCAGTCAGTACATATAAATTGCGTGCCTTCATTTTGCTTCGTCATTAACAAATTCAAACTAAACTCTCAAATCGATTCGATATGCCTGCTGGTACACTTGAAGTTATTATTGTTGCAGGACGTGATCTTAAAGATCGAGATATTGTTGGCAAAAACGATGCATTCGTTGAAATCTATCTCGATAAAAAATACAAACAACGAACAACAACCGTTTCCAATTCCAATAATCCAACATGGAATGAACGTTTTACATTCAATATTCACAAAGGTGATGATACGATACATTTCGATGTATACGATGCCGATCTCATTGGCAGAGATTCCATTGGCAATGGTAAAGTGAAATTGAAACATGTTTTTGATGATGGCAAATTTGATGAATGGGTTAAATTGCCAGCTAAATTAGGCTTAACATCACATGGTGAAATCCATGTAATTATGAACTTTACAGTGAGTTAATTTTTAAAACAATAAAGAAAATGAAAAATTTATAAATATAAATGTTTTGTTTTTCTTTTTTAGCCCTCATAATATCATGGCTTTTTTTTGTAAAAAAAAGAAATTGGTCCTGATTTCCTTGTATATTCTTTTTTATTTGCTTGCATTCTAAATAAATTCGCTGTAAAATAGATTTCCTTTGATAATTGCTAAGTAAGTACAATGATCGATATGTTATTGAATAATTCATCGATATAAAAGTAAACAATTCTTATTTTGAATAGTTGTCCTCTCTGTCTATTTTGCATTTGTGACATGCACTTGGTAGATTGCATACTCATATTAAATATTAAATAGCCAATTAATCGATTGGAATCGTCTCTCGAGTTTAATAAGCCTCTTGTTGATCTCGACTGAATTTTTCTATTGATTATTGAAACAGGCTCGTTCATATCAGCAGATGTTCGGGTATTCTTTGACATTTATTTGAAATAACTACGTAAATAGTCTGATTAATCAGACAAATAGTCTATCACCGTGCATGTTCATACGAAGAGGTTTTTTTTAATTTTAAGGTAAAAGTTCGTTGATAGTATAGAGTTGATGTCATGTTGTGCTTGAAGTCGGAAAATATAATTTTTTGCTTGAAAAGAAATATTATTAGTTAAATAAAATTTATGCATACATTTTAACTAATTTTCATCTTTTTCCTCTTCTTCTACTTCAATTCTGATGTTCTTTTCATTGAATTCATCTCTTTTGTCTTATTATATCCTTGTCAAGTCGAAAAAAGGACTTATCAGTACAGGTGGGGGTGGAAACACACTATAGTTGACATGTGTATACACAAAAAAATATTAAAAAAAACGAGAGAAAGAGAAATGACATGCAAATATTCATAATAAAAAGAAAGCAAACGAGTAAATTCCATTTGAACATGAAATCAATCCAAGCAAACAATAAAATTTCTTCTTATTCTTTTAGATTTTGTTTTTTCATTATATTAATGTCGAAACCAATATTTCAAACATCATTTTATCTTTTAATGATATATATTTTCTTAATTAATATTCATGATTTATCAGGATATACAATAAATAATCGTCTCTCCTATAAAAATGATAATGCAAATTCATATGAACAAGAAAGCTTTTCATCAGAAGATTCTCCCGATGAAAATCAACTAGATAATTCCTGGCATCGAAATGTTCGTTCAAATTCATATCAATTGGTACCACAATTCGATTTTCATCGAGGTTTTATTCGATTGATTCCCTATAAAAAACGTACAATTCCCTTAGAACTACAGAAAGCTATTTATGTACACGGAATTATTGGCCGATGACGTTAATTCTAACGAACATTAAAAAAAACAAAGATATTACGCTTTCGTGGGGGTGTTTTTCTCATAACATCAGTTTTTTTCTTGAAATAAAAAATAAAACGGTTTGAAAACAAGTAACAACATGTTATTTTCATAATTAGAATCGTTTAAAAAATAAATGTTGGCTTGTCTGATTGGTTTGGGTACGGAGAATAATAACCGAACAAGAAATTAAATAAAAGAAAGATTTCTTAAACTCGTAGGTAGATGAATTTGTGAAGATGTCGCATAAGATCAGTATAATTCTTGCAATTACCTTGTTTATCGTCTGAAACAAAAAATGACTCACTAGATACATGTTATTTTATTTTGTCAGTTGTATTAAAACAAATTCGAAAATGGTTGAAAAAGAATCGCCAACAATGATAACATCAAATAAAAAAATGAAATATTCCCTGTTGACAACTAAAGATGTGCTAGCAGAAATCACAAAAATAACGAATGAAGTCAACGAAATCCTTAGTTTACCATCGACAACATTTGTTCGATTGCTTTTAAATCATTTTAAATGGGATAAAGAGAGATTAACAGGTTTTGTGCAAAAAATATGGAATCTGTTCTCTTTTTTCATATTTGAAATTAAATTTAGAACAATTCTATGATGATCCTGATCGATTATTTGAAATAATCAAAGTAGCTAATCCGAATATATCTCCATCCGTTCAATGGGATCCGATTTCACCAGGCATCATGCCGAATCAAGGTCCTCTGCTACCAACAAAAAGTAGCATTCAAATTTTGACATGTCACACGTAAACTATCTAAATCTTACAAATAATAAAAACAATCTTTTTCTCTTTTAGTTGTCAATCGGAATTTACTCCCAAAGAAGTCTTTGCTCTACGTTGTCGACATCCGCATTGTTTTTCATGTTGGCAAAGCTATCTGAAATCGAGTATAGTAACTAATGGCTGTAAACAATCAATCCCGTGTCCATCACGTTGTAAAGAAGTCATTGATGATCAAGATATTATAAAATTATTGGGATCTGATGAACAACTTTGTCAACGATATCAAAATCTTCTAGTTGAATCATTTATTCAAACCAATCGTTTGACACGTTGGTGTCCGGGAAATGATTGTTCAATGATAATTAAAATGAAAAAGTACGAACGAGATTGTTCGTCAATGATCGAATGTGATAAATGCCAGACAGTATCATGTTTTCAATGTGGAAAACCTTGGCATGAACCGGTAAAATGCGAAGTTCTACAAAAATGGGAAAAGAAAAATCAGGACGAATCAATGAATGGAAGTTGGATATTAGCAAGTCGAGTTTTTATTTGTTTAAATTAATTAAAAAATTTTAAAATATTCGTTTTTTTAGACACTAAAGGATGTCCAAAATGTCATTCAAGTATTGAGAAAAATGGTGGTTGCAATCATATGAGTAATTATAGAGAATATGTTGTTAATTAAATTTCATTACATTCTATCATTCGTTTTCTAGCCTGTCGAAAGATTGGCTGTGGTCATGAATTTTGTTGGTTATGTTTTGGTAAATTGTGTTTTTCTTTTTTTTTGTTTCTCTAGTTTTAATCCTTTTGTACTTCAGGTGATTGGAAAGAACATAGACAATGTAATGTCTATCGTCAACAAGAAATCGAAGCAGCTCAATCATCGGCTCGTGACATTCTCAAGCGATACATGCACTATTTCGAACGTTATCAAGAACATCATAAATCGCTTGGACTCGAAGAAACTCTTCGTCAAAAAGTCGAAGAACGTACACAAGAAATGCAAGCTAATTCAATGAGTTATACAGAACAGCAATCGATTGGTAAAGCATTCGAATGTCTACAACAATGTCGACGAATATTGAAATATACGTACCCATTTGCGTATTATTTACAACGAACAGGAACAAATCTACCAGAGATATTCGAGAATAATCAAGCGGATTTAGAACGTGCAACTGAAGTGCTCTCAGGTTTTTTAGAAAATGAAGTTCAAGCTGATAGTAGCAAAGTAATCGATCTAATGAACAAAACACGTTATTGTGAACAACGTCGACAAGTTTTACTCGATGATTGTAAAAATGGTTATGAGAAAGATTATTGGAAAATTTTAGAATAATAATAAACAAAACAAAACAAAACAAAAACTTGATAGAAAATTTCGTTTTCCTATTCTAATTTTATAATAAACTCGAGTTTTGCTTTAATCTTTTTTTCTAGTTAGTTTTAAATAAAAATGTTTTTCAAAAATTTCCAAATCATCATTCGATCTTATTCATCAAATAAATGGAAAAAACAACCGATATCTCCTTTACTACGTTATCATATGGATACAAAATCTGTCTTCGGTCCTCAAGCACACGTACCAAAAGAACGATCGAAACAAGGCAATGATTTCCTCCCTCCAACGGAAAAGAACTTATTCGATAGAGAAACTGAATTATTATACGGCGAACAACCGATGCATCGAGCTTGTCACGTACCCAAAGGTGTGCCAATAAGTGAACAACAACAATACATTCGTCATCTATTTCGTATTCCACGTGGTCAATTGATTTCTCACTATCCACAAGCTTATGTTGCGAATAAAGATCTAGGCAAAAGAAATAAGGAGAAAAAATAAAACTATTTTTGTAATCAATTTTTTTGTTATTTGATTTCGACCGAAAGGTTTCATATTGTAAAACAAAACATGCTGCGAAAACCTACGGAGAGACGAACAGAGAGATGTGAATCGAAAATTGAATCGTAAAATATTTTAAACAAAAAAACGAAAAAGAAAGGTTGATTGATGGCAAAACGTCAGGCAAAGAGTAGTGTCCGGCCGAGTCATTTGAATGTTCGAAAACAACGTATTGAATATTGGGCATTTTCGAATCGAACGAAAACAAATCATTGCACGGCAACACTCGGTGCTGCACTCATGGAAAAACGTTCAGAAAGTGCATTGTTTCAAGATGATCGTCGACTTCGATTGGAATTGTATCGATTAGGTGAAGAACGAGAGAAACTCTTGGAACGAGTTAATTTCGATCAGAAATTATTCGCAAATAAACAAGCACTTAAACACAAAGATAATCCGGACTTTACGAGGTAAATTCAGTTTTTTGTATTTTGCTGAAGATCTTTTTTTTTTAGTACATTGAATTATGTGAGAAAATGTTGTAAATATTCGACTCGAAATGATTTTCAAGGCGATAAAAAACATCAAGAAACCCGAGCACGATCGTTAACAACAAAACCTATTCCAAATGTGCCGAAAATCGAAGTTTCTTTTGTCGAAAGCGACGACGATGACGATGACAAACGTCATGTTCAATTCGGTACACCAAATGAACGAGCAACTCAATCGGCTCATATTGTAAGTCGAGCGCGTTCGTTCACCAATTCTCAACGTGTTCAACAATCGTCACATCAAACACGTTCGATTAATTCTGCGCCTCCATCGACATCGATCTTTTGGAAATCATCGAGCAAATCTCAACGACCTTCATCGAGAATATTCGCAACGAAAACGACATTGGAAGAATTTCGTCGTCATCCCGAACGATTTCTCAGTCAAACCAATCGTTATTTGCCTTTACTTCGTCGACATGCAGTCGAACTCAAACAAAAACAACAACAAAAACAACGTCTTCAATCCATTTCACATCTGTCAGATACATCGGATTTCATAGTCGATGATATCAAATCATTTCTCAGCGACGAAATAACAACACATCTGCCAACTTGGGATACTCATGAACGTCGAAGTGCAAGTCAACCTCGTCGACCAACTCGACTCAATCTTTTAGACACAAACGAAGACAATACATCTGAACAGACATTAATCATTTCTCGTCTTCGAGAACGTGAATACGCTAATTTACAAGCATTGATTCAATCGAATTCAATTCAACGCATTCTCGAACCATTATCATCGATGAAAGAACCAGCAGAGGATCAGTCAACAGATCTTCAGGCCATTCTACGATCCATTGATTCGTTGGGTCCATTAGCTAAACGAAAAGTTAAAACGAAACATGATCATACACAATTAGGTGTTTTGTCAATTTAATAACGAAAAACCAAGTATCGTCGTATTTGTCAACTTTTTTCTTCTTGTTTTGATCTGAATAAATATACCGATTCGATTTCAAATCAAGTGAAAATTGAGAATAAGTCAATTTATCTTATTCTTGTGTGTGTGTGTGCGTATGTATATGTCAAATTTATCTTCAAGTAAATGCATTTCAGCTACGGATGTATGGTGAATAATAATTATCGTCAAAGTCTAAAACGATTTATGATTGATATCTATTGACTAAGTAAAGAAAAAGCAAAAAATGCCAATTGATATCGATGAATTTTCTTTTTTCTCTTTTTTTTTCGTTATTTCAAAACCAACGGAAATGTGTCCGAGAAAGATCGAGTTAGCAAATAGGTAAATAATGTTTTTTCATTGATGCATCCGGCTTTGTCAATCGAAAGTCATTTGTTAAAAGAGCGAAGAATAACAACAACAAGAACAAAGAAGAAGAAGAAAAAAAGAAGAAGAAGAAAGCTGACTCTTTTATTCTTCTCTCTCTCTCTGAGTCTCTCCGTATATAAATATACGTATGGATTTTTTCTCATAGATTTAAAAAAAGATTGAGAATATTTTGTTGAGTATGAGAAAGAGAAACCTTATGGAAAGATTTTCCGATCATATTTGTAAACGAAAGTTGTTGAATTATTGAGAAGAAAACAAAACAAATATTTAACAATTAAAACAAATTATCAATTTTCTTTTCAGTCTAATCGAAATATGATTCGAAGTTTGAACGAGAAGATTTCACAATGGTTAAACGGATTTTAAGTCATCACAGTTTGAACAAAACCGACGAATGTAAGTTCTAGTGTTTCTGACAGATACATTTCTTTTTTATGCAAAATTAATTTGAGTTTAATTCTTTTTTTTCTTCTTCCCTCTAGCGGAAAATCCTAATATGGATAGACGACGTTCGTCTAGCGTAGAAAACCAATTGAAACTTTTAGATGATCAAGTAAATTCCATACCACTGCTTTTAGTTGAAACTTATGCGAATAATGATGAACATTTAACGAAACCTACGAATGTAACTGTAGTGAACGTTCAAATGAATTCGAATCCGCCAGAAATTCGAGAGCAATGGAGCGAAAAACTCGATTTTCTCCTATCGATCATCGGTTTTGCTGTTGATCTAGCTAATATATGGCGATTTCCGTATTTATGTTATAAAAATGGTGGTGGTGCATTTTTAATTCCTTATATTCTCTCAGTTGTACTCGGTGGTTTACCGTTATTCTACCTTGAACTTCTTCTTGGTCAATACTATCGGCAAGGTTCAATAACATGTTGGAAAAAAATCTGTCCACTCTTGGCCGGTATCGGCTGGGCTGTGACTATAATCGCATTTTATACTGATTTCTATTACAATGTCGTTATATCCTGGGGTTTGTACTATTTATTCGCATCATTTCGACGGATGTTACCATGGAGTCATTGCGGTAGAGATATTTTCTAAACAAATCGATTTTATTTGTTTGTTTGTTTGTTTGTTAGACAATTCATGGAATACACCGCATTGTTCAACACTCGATCGACGTCGAGATTTTATAAACAATTGTACACGTTATTTTAATGATACAACAGTTAATTCGAGTGTTATCTATGAGCGTTGTTCGGAAAGATTACTTCAATCGAAAAGTCTCTCGCCAGCACAAGAGTATTTTCAGTAGGATTTGCATTCGAATTTTGAAAAACAAACGACAATTAACTCATTTTAGTTTACAAGTCTATCGATTAAAACCTGAAGCTAATTTAAGTCTAACAAATCCTGGCGGTGTCAACTGGGAGAATCTCGCTTGTCTTGCTATAATCTATCTCATCTGTTTCTTTTCAATGTGGAAAGGAATAAAAACATCTGGAAAAGTAATTCAAACCTTGAAATACGACCATCTCAAACATGACTTTCTCCACAGGTTGTCTGGTTTACAGCGTTGTTTCCTTACGTTGTTTTGACAATTTTAATGATTCGTGGATTATTTTTAAACGGATCAATGAAAGGAATTGAATATTACATTCGACCTGATCTAAGTCGATTGAGTGACGCATCGGTTTGGGTCGATGCGGCATCGCAAACATTTTTTTCCTTAGGACCCGGTTTCGGTGTTCTCATGGCGTTTGCAAGTTACAATGATTTTCATCATAATGTTTTTCGAGATGCGATGATTACAGTTGCAGTCAATAGTCTAACAAGTTTCGCAAGTGGATTCGTCATTTTTATGTTTTTGGTAAATAGAAAAATTTTGATTTTGTCCAAACGATAACAATTTAATTCAGGGTTACATGAGTGACATATCCGGCCGAGAGATCAAAGACGTAGCTGAACAAGGCTCAACTCTTGTGTTCATTGTCTATCCTGAAGCAATTGCAACAATGCCTTGGGCGCCTGTTTGGGCAGTATTCTTCTTCTTAATGTTACTAACATTGGGTCTCGATTCTTCAGTAATTTCAAAAATGAAAAAAAAGCCGTACATGTCTTTCTTTTATTTCTTGTCAGTTTGGTGGAAGCGAAGCAATTATAACTGCATTGAGTGATGTATTTCCCATTCTTCGTCAACATCGAGAATGGTTTGTCGGCATTTTATTTTTCTTCTATTTTCTTATTGGAATACCGAGTTGTACCGATGCAGGAATTTATGTTGTCGAATTGTTACAAAACTATGCCGGTAAATATCGATAATTCTGTTGTTCTCTTCTTTCTACGAACTCAATTTAGCATTCTATTCGATAATTATCGCCGTATTTTTCGAAGCCATTGCTATCTCATGGATCTATGGTATCAAACGAATCAGTAGTGATATTCAAGAAATGTTGGGTACAAAACCGGGCATCTTCTGGATTGTCACTTGGTGTGTTGCAGCACCTGTTTTTCTCGGAGTAACGAACAAACGACGAACGAATAATTATCGATATGATTTTTTTTTCAAGGGGATAATTCTATCAGGTCTTGTTCAATATATAAGTCCGAACTATGGCAAAGAGACAGATCCATATTTTTATGAAGTTCGACAACGAAATTCGGAAAAACAAAAACTTGAGATCTTTTTTCATAATTTTAGTATCCCAGTTGGAGTCATGTTGTTGGTTGGATATTTGCACTCTCATCGATTATTTTCATCCCAGCAGTAGCTATCTATCAATTACTAATTGAAAAAGGAGATCTTTTAACTGTAAGAGAAGAAGAACCACAAAACGAATGTATTGTTATCATTTTTCCTTTTTCAGAGATTTCGTTTGGCTGTAACTCCATGGAAAGAACGAAAAGAAATCGTCAAGCCTGATATATTAATAAGTACAAATTGTATCGAAACATGATATGCATCTAACGAAACTAATTAATCTTAAATGTATTCATCTCTTCTTTTTCTTTTCTCCTTTCGTAATGTTCGTTTGTATACGCGTCGTTTTGTTCTTCTTTTTTGAACAGTAGTAGTATTTACTTAATACATTAGCAAGGTCAATCAAATACGTTCGAAATATCCTTGTTCAAGGTTTAATTTTACTTTTTGTCAGCTATGATAATCTATCTCAGTCAAACAAATGTCTTGATTTAGTTCTCATTTATATAAGTTTACTATTACCTGAATGGATATGCATATACGTGTATACATATACGCGCCTATTGACATTTGAACAGGATCAACTTTCTTAGTTTGATTTTACATAAGTAGAAAGAAAAGTTTGATCATCATTAGAATACGTAAAAGGAAGAAGAAAAGATGAAAGTAAGTTTCGATTTAAAAAAAAGAAAAGCGAAAGATTCTCACTCCGTTTTTTGAAATGAAGTTTCAGTTGATTTGCTGCTGGAGTTTTTATTTGTATTTCATTTGTTCGATTGTTCATGCTGATAAAAGTCTATCAAAGGAATATTCAATAGAATATTGTCAAAAAGACGATTGCCGCGGAGGTGAATGTGAAATTGTGCGAACGGCTAATGGTCCCGCGAAAAAAATCTGTCATTGTGTTAAGGGCGTTTGTGGTGACAATTGTCAACGTCTATGCAATAGCACATCTCAATGTACAACGAATCCATGCTGGTTCGGTGGTACATGCGTAGATATAGCTAATTTAGATTATGCTTGTCTTTGTCCACCAAATTATACTGGTAAAGACTGTCGAACATTGATATCGTGTCAACCGAATAGTTGTTCGAATGGTGGTTCATGTGTTCAAACAGGTAGATCAATTTATTTTCATGCTTCTGTTTTGTAAATTATCTATTCTCGGTTTGATTAGCATATGGTGCTCGATGTAATTGTTTCGATAATTTCTACGGAATCTATTGTCAATATCGAAAAATAAATCAATATCCAGCAGCACCAACTGAAAATCGACAAATCAATGAGGAAGCGCTCGCAGCGATTGCTAGTTTAGGTACATTGGATTTGAATAATCAACAACGTGCAATTAGCTTTGCTATTGCCATGGGTAATCGTTCACATTTTGTGTTTTGTCTAACAAATCCATGTGAAAATGGTGGAACTTGTTTCATGACGAATAGTGCTACGACTAAAGTAGAACATCGATTGAATTGAATTAATAATTGCTAATTGTTTTACTATCGCAGGGAATTTGTATATGTCGAGATGGTTTTATGGGTGATTATTGCGAGAATATCTATGATAAAACAACTGATACGGTGCAAGAATATCATGGATATTGTTTGTCGAATCCTTGTTTGAATGGAGGCTCATGTGTAGCCGTTGGAAATTTCTTTGGTTATTGTCAATGTGGAAGCAGCTATCGAGGAACTTATTGTGAAATACCAATACGAGCATCAGGATGCAATCCGAATCCTTGGTAAATGAGAAAGACAGAAAAAAAAGATTTTAAGTTTTTAATCGATTAATTTTGACTTTTCTTTCAGTAAAAACGGTGGAACTTGTGTTTTATTAGACAATAATCAACGTAAAATGATTTTTCAAATAAATTTCTTCAATCAAATCTTCCTATTTTTGTTTTAGCACAATGCCTTTGTTCATCAGTATTTCGTGGTATTACATGTAATCAATTCAGTTATATTCCTTGCGGTGAAGCAACTTGTCATATAACACAAGTAAATCAAAAAACGAATTCTTTATTTTAAACTAAAGACAAAATTCGATTTCAGGGAGTTTGTGATAAAAATAAATGCGTTTGTAAACAAGGTTTCGCAGGTCCGAGATGTGACTCGACAGATTTCTGTTCAGCATATCGATGTCTCAACGGCGGTAGAGATCATTTTTTGTTCCGATCAAAAACAATTTTCTCCTCAATTAGGTACGTGCATTCGAACAAACGAAGAACCATACGGTGGTTGTAGTTGTCCGTCAGAATTCTCGGGACCAACATGTAGCAATGATCCATGTCAACCATCGCCTTGTCTCAACGGTGGACAATGTATACGCAAAGCGGATAATCAATTCTACTGTCAATGTCGAAGTAAACACAAAGGCGTATTTTGTGAACGTAAGAATTCGATTTCTGTGGGTTTTTTTTTCGTTGTTGTGTTAATTTTGTTTTTTTAGAAGCCGAATGTTTTCCATCGGACGCCACCGTTGACGTTTTAGATGTTGGCAAAGTTCGTTTATCATCATTAAAAATCGGTGATCATGTTCGTATCATAACTGATGATAATAAAATAGCATATTCGCCCATAATTGCGTTTCTTCATCGAGATTTAAATGAACAAGCTATGTACAAACGTTTTCGAACAAAATCTGCTCGAATCGAACTATCCAATCGACATTTAATTCATCATCGTCGACAAGGTTTTATTTGGGCTGAGAAATTAATTGAAGGCGATGAAATTCTCGTTATTTCATCGAAATACGGAAATCAAACGGCATATGAAGAAATTCTCGAGATTGATGAGATCGAAAAAGACGGTCTCATCGCACCATTAACCGAACAAGGAACAATTCTTGTCAATAATGTTTACACATCATGTTATGCTCTTGTTCGTTCACATCTCATCGGACACGTAGCTTTGACACCCTATCGATGGTATCATCGACTATTTGGTCACAAATCCAATGTAAACATCACGCCAATACTCAATTATGCAAGTGTCCTTTTGAATGTTGTGAAAAATTTACCAATTATAAAAGATTTTGTGTTTTGAATTTGATACACTTTTTGACATAGAATTTTAGTTGTCTTTTTTTTTCTCTTCTTCTTGATAATAATAAAACCTTTCTAGATAATTCCTCTCATCATTAGTAATCGTATATTGTTTTTAATCAATAATTCAACCTTCTCAAAGATAAGAGCAAAACAACTTATCTTTCAATTAGACAACAAGTAAAAAAAATCCGACGAGATGTACTGAATAGAAGTAGTTTTATCCAGTTGAGATAGGACGCAAAAAAAAACATGCGCTTCCGACAGTTGTTTATCGTTTGGCTGTTTGCATTGACTATTCTAAGTACACAAAGTCACATTATCCATGTATGCATCATTCTATGTGATTTATTGATTTTGTTGATTGTTTTTTTTTAAAATAGAAACGTGGTTTAATTTCTCGTATATTTGGTCGAAATTCGAAATCAACGAATAATGATGATGTCGAAGAAAATCTACCTTCGAAAGAACGATCACGTTTTCGTGATCTATTGAAAAATCCGATTGTTATCACCATATTGAGTAAGCAACTAGTTCGAATATGTTTCTCACATTGTTTTGCTTTGAAAATATAGGTGCTGCCGTGGGAATGATCGTTCAAAAAGCTCTTGCCGCTAAATCAATGGACGATGTTTGTGATAACAAATATGTTAAAATGGCTCATTCAATTGGCAATCTTAATTGGGAACTTCAACAAGTGATCAATCTGCTTGGTTGTAATCAACGTTATAGTAAAAAAGGTGTTACATCAACAACATCAGCTACAGCTACGGAAGAAAATCAAGAAGAAGAAGAAGAAGAGGAAGCTCTTGAAAGTTCTTTAACACCGGAGAAAGAAGAAAAAATTCGACAATTATTACTCGAAAATGCTCGACGAGAGAAAGGTTCGAAACGAAAATTTCTCAAGGATCTATTTGGTTTAAACAAAAAAGATAAAGCCTTCAAACAAGGACAGAAAATACCATCATCTTCATATAAATTAGATAAAAACGATGCCAAAGTATTAGAAGATCTCGAAAAAGATATCGAACAGTACAGAAAATCTAATATATAATCTATTTCTACTCCGTGCTCTTTTTTGACTCAATAAACAAGCATTATCCATATTCTATCGTCGACATATTGTTTTTCTTGTTCTCGGTAAACGAGTACGCACGCGGATACAGAGTAGAAACGGAATATTCCGGAATAGTACGACATCGAAGCGTATATAAATCCATTGATATCTGAAGTATCTCTCATACAATACAAATCACAAGCAACTAATTCATAACAATACAATTACAATGAGCTCATCAGGCACTGGTAAGTAACAACTAGTGAGATCAATTTTCATTTTTCATCGTTTTTTTTTCTTATGTAGCTGATAAAACGATTGCTGCTGCTGATATTGCTTCAGCTGAAATTGCTGGCAAAGAAACTCCAGCAAGTGATCCACGTAAAAAAGCCGATGCTGAAAATCGAGGTCAACTTTCCGGCGATCAAGCAACATGCGCTGAAACTCCAGTCGCTCCTGTCGGTGCCACACCCGGTTCATCGACCTAAACGACTGGTTTTTGTTTTATCTATGTGATGTGCGAATATC
>ERZ778019.819-NODE-819-length-51959-cov-13.295314_pt1 | contig 51959 bp, 64 predicted proteins | sample MGYA00375749_ERZ778019 | MGnify/ENA primary metagenome ERZ778019 (study PRJEB29350, sample SAMN05389821) | bioreactor metagenome | isolation source: Ammonium sulfate bioreactor | place: South Africa: University of Cape Town | collected 2014-03-17 ... | reverse complement strand
TGATCATTATCTACAATTAGACACATACGAATATCTGATAAATAATTGTAAAAAATTACTTTTTGTTGGAGTAAATACATCATTGATGCATTTTTCAAATTCTTTCGAATGACCATCGTCGTCAACATTCAATAATAAAGATCGGAACGATGTTAAAAGACTGCCCCACATACCTTGGCGAGATATATTACCAATGCGAAATTCATATTTTTGTGAATAAAATTCCGCCGTTTGTAGTAAAGGCATTTTATCTAAAATCAGAAAAAAAACAACGTTAACAACTCATACATATTTGTGCACGGCGAAAACGCTTATATAAAGATTCGTTTATGTCTTTCGTATTGTTCCGTCGTTGTGACTTGTTTGCGTTTTTTCTTTAGCAAAGTTATAAAATACTTCATTGTATATGAAAACGATGATTGCCTTTTATGCATTACTCGTGCATGTACTCTGTGTACCCGTTCTCTTCTTATTTTAAATCTCTTACGTTTTCTTATTCACTTACGCAGATACGACTATTTACTTATCTGTACTTTACTTTGTTCTTTTATTGGCACCAACAAACCGAAAAAAGAGGTCGCGCAAAACCGTAAAATTACGGTAGTAAGATTAAAATTAAGATTTTATTCAATTAGAATAAATATTGAAAAAAAAACAATAAGTCTAAGTACTAAAATCATTTAAAGAAAGACTAGAATGTTCAATATCTGTTAAGAGTCTGACTTCATTGCATCATTGTCGGAATCGATTTCATCAACACCTTTGAAATCACAGGTTGAGTCATCACTAACTGCCGCTTGCTCACCGGCTTGTATTAATATGTTCATAGTAGATGTTGCTCGAGAATTGTATTTAAACTGTTCAGTATTTTCATCATGAGATTCAACATTTGATTTAACTCGTTTGTTCGGAACTAAATTTTCGAAAATTTAATATTTGAAAAGATGAAAAATACTCGAACATACTATAATAATCTGATTTTATTGAGGTTGGTGGTAGTTGTGCATCGTTTGGAGGTAGAACAACATTATCAATTTCTATTCAATACGTCAATAAACATATGAAGATAAAGATTTGTTTCTTTTCTTTACCTATTGTTTTACGTTTCGTTGAAGCTGTCGATGATGATAGAGCACCTTTTTTCTCAATGTCACGAGTTTCGTTTTTCTTTTCACAAATAATCGCACCTAGAAATGAAAAAAAACATATAAATAAACATTTTAAGCAATAAGTAAATTGCATACGTTTCAGCTGTTTGATATATTCCCATAGAATACATGTAACCTTGAGATCATAACGACGAAATATACCACAAAAGCTATTTGTATTTTTATTTTTTAGAATCAATGGATCAAAATGATCTTTTCCATTAAAATAAATATAAATACAACGTTTTGCTAATGGATTGTCTTGTCCATAGAATGAAGGAACTAAATGGTTATAAAGATTGATTATTGTCGGATCAATAACACAGATAATAATATTATACAATATGGATAAGACTTTTAATTCAGGATCACCACCCCAAAGTTTACCTGAAACAATTGCTGCGCAATAATCTTTAACATTTTTAAATTCGGTTTGACTGGCTAATACTTCACAGTGCATTTCTGAATGACCAAGAATATAATCGGTTACGGTTACACGTAAATGATCAATCAGAGCTAACCAAATCTGTCTGTCCAAGGGAAAAATACCAAAAATTTCTTTGAAATATCGTGCTGTTGCCATAAGAAACGACCAAAATAGGCAAGCACCATCACGTGGAGCTTGTCCCCGTTGAAATCGATGTGTTGCTGTAGATAGTGACATGATTAATGCTTTACTCTTCTCTTACTTCCTACAAAGGATGATGAAACGTTTGTATTTAATTGCGAAATTCTGTTTTGTAAAGAAAAGAGAGAAAAAAAATCTTCAATCTTCCGTATCGTAACGACAATGATTCATTTTTTCTCGGTTGTTCTAGAATGTTTTAGAACAAGGAGTCATTACGAAGTTATTTTCAAAAGCAAATACGTATTTATTATTATGCACATATAAAACCAAAAGAAAAAAAAACGAACATCACTGTTTCGACAAATCATGAGAATACTAAAGATTGAAGAAAAGAAAACGAACGGAAGAAGAAGAAGAAAATTATCATTTACCTGATCGTCTAAGGAGAAAGAGACTGACACTGGAAAAAATAAATAAATATAATGTATAGCATAGATATAGAGTAGCGAGAAAAAAAACGAGAGAGAAAAGAAAATATTCAGATACGAAGAAAAACAACCGGTGTGTTCATTCATCATTTCCACAAAAGAAAAAAGGTTCAAATCATCATCATCATCGATGGATATCGTTAAAGCTGAGGAAACACAATGTTAATATTCATCAGTCGTCATATGAAGACGAAACGATGAATTTATTGAACGAGCTGATGGTGTTGAAAGAAAAAAATTTCCATTCGTTCGAGATTGTTGTACAGGATTATAAGTAAGCAGATGCGTTCGCGATGAATTCAAAACAGGTGCTACGATCGTACTATTTTGTTTCGATGAACGCATTGAATCATAAATATAACGTGTTTCGAACGGTATTGTGTATTCATTGGTTGGTAACTGTTCAAGAACATGTTGAGTACCGATATTTAATAGAGGTGAATCACGTGTAGATGTTTGTCGTTGTAGGCCATGATGAAGTGATACTTCGAGATTTTTTCCTGTATAATCGATTCCATCACGTTTAGCTCGTGTCGGAGAATATTGTGACCGACGTGGACGTGGCAATGTTGGAGGTTGAACGACTTCAGATTGTGAAATACTGATTGAACGACGTAGAGGTAATTTACCTCGTATGGAATTCCGATCATTCGACTGTTCATCTTCGTCATTTGTTGGACTTGTTTGAACAAAATGATCGGCCATATACGGTTGAGAATCACATTGAGTGTAATGATCGAGACTAACGATTAGATCAGCCATTGTTGATTGATCATGCATCGAAGGTGGATGTTCCTCGTCATCATCATCATCATAAACATCAACTTGTTGTTGTTCTTCGTCATCCTCGAATCGTGTATTTCGATAGTATTTATCTGTTGGTTGAATATAATAGGATGTCGTCTCCGGTGAAGGATGACGTCTTGGTAGAGACAAAACTGGTGATGTTATTGAAAGATAACTTGTTGGCGGTCGTGGTGTTGGTCGTTTCAATCGAATACTTGGTTGTGTGCCTTTTTCTCGTGTTGGTGTCGGTTCATATTGAACACCTCGGTGCTGTTGAGATTTCATTGCATCAAGACTTGTATCTGTTTCTTGGGAGAACATGAGTGGCCGGGATCGAGGCGTGGCTGATTGAGGACGACGATAAGGTGAAGGATGCCGAGATAGACGCGGAGGCGATGGTGTAAATGGACGATCTGTTGGAATTCGTGTTCGTCGTGGTGGAGATGGCTGTTCACGTGTTTCGTAATACGATGGAGACGATCGCCAACGATAACAAGGTGGTGGTGGTGGTGGTGGTGATGGTTGTTCGTATTCGATTTCTTCATGTCGAGGATACATTCTTGGATCTTGTCGAAGTTCAGGCGATGGTGTTCGTTCGTAGTCGAATTCTTCATGCCGAGAATAATGTCTTTGATCAGGCCGTTCGATGAACGTAAATTGTTGTTTAGGTGGTTTGGGTTTGATTGAAAATGATGTTTGAGTAGCTGATGATTGAGGTTGAACTTCATTGCCGAAATTTTTTGTTTGAACTGGTTCAGGCATTGTGCCAACATTTCGTGTTGGTTTCTCTTCGGATTGTGTGCCTTCGGTGATTAATTTCGTTCGTTTCGTATCTGGTTTCGTTCGTGGATGTTCACTATCTGTTCGTTGTGCGGAATCGGAATCTTCGTCATCGCGATTCTCACGTGCAAATGGTACTGGTGTTCGACGAAATCGTCTCGATTGACTGAAATCAATCGTACCATTGATGAATTCATTTTCTAAATCAGTCGGTGGAGTCGATGATGGACGTTTGAACGTAACTCCTGTGGGAACTTCATGGTAACCAGTAGATGTTTGAGTGAGAACTGATGGTGGTTTAGGTGCTAAATAGAAACAAGAGACAATGATATATTTGAAAGATAAAACAAAAGAATTGAAAGAGAAAGAAAAATGGAAAAATAGTTGGTTGTGTTATTTCTTTTTATGTTTTTTCTTGTCTTTTTTTTCTGAATAATCATCATTATTGAGTTTATAACTTGATTTGCCGTCAGATTTCTTCTGACGTCTGAATAATTTCGAAAAAATCTTTCGTGATTTCGTGCTCTTTTTCGATTGTTCAGTTAGATTGCTTTCCGATTGATAATGTTGAATCTGAGGAACTTCATCGTCATCGTTCAATTTCGATGTCGAATGAGTTGATATCGGTTTATGAACAATTGGTGTTGGTTCTGATCGTTGACTTTCTTCTTTTTCTTCCTCCTCCTCTTCCTCTTCTTCTTCGTCAAGATTTGTAACAGGTACAACAATCGATGGTTCGCTTGACGAACGATTACTTTTCGGATGTTTAATAATCTTTCTTTCGTAATTCTCCGGTTGATCATAGTGTCGACTGACACGATAAGTTTCTGTTTCACTTCTTGAACTCTGCTGCGTATCACTTGACGCTTGTGGATCTAAACTCGCACCTTGATACTCATCGAAATGAGTTCCATAGACGAGATCATCTGTTGATGTACTAGCGTCAGCCACTTCTTGAAAGTTAATATCAAAATTTCGATTATCTTCTTGATGAGAATAAGTATCAACAATCGGTGGAATATAACTTGAATATTTGATTAATGATCGACCTCTTGACTGTGAAGTTCGACCCAAAACAAAAACATTCTCTTCTTCTTCTTCGTCCTGCTCCTCTTCTTCTTCGATTGCTTTACCGAAATAATACGAACTATCCGGTTCGATTCTCACTGCTGGTGAAAATCGAAAGTTAAGCGACGACACCGAATGACTTCGTCGAGGTAAACTATCGTACAACGAATCTCGTTGCTGATCGTCAGTTGTCGTTCGAATATTTTCCGATGGTAAAGTTAACATCGATTGATAATGATTGCTCTTATTCATAAATGGAACGTAGCTATTCGGTTTAGCATATTGTCGAATTTCATTCAAAGCACGTTGTTGTACTTGTGCACCATTCGCTACACCTTGATAAATATACGATGTTCGCGTATGTTTCGGTTTGTACGTGTAAATACTTCGATTTTCTTGAGGTTTTGTCAATGTAAAATCTCCGATAATCACCGGATATTTATGATAGAGTAGATTTTCTGATGAATGCGAATAGTTATCGTCATCATCGATATCGTTATTAAAACGATTGGTTTTTCTTATGACTGCTTGTGACATCGATTCGAAACAAAAACGCAAAAGAGAAAGAAAGGGAGAAGAATTTGATAACAATCAAAGATAACAGAGACACTATCACAATGAATAAATAATAACCTACCAACAATGATATCTTGCCATGCCGTTTGAATCGTAGGAAATTCTATGCTAACAACTCGAACTTTGTAATGACCAGCTATGAGACAAAGAGAAATAATTCAAATGAAGTTTTTTGTTTTTGTTTTGATTACGTTTTTCAATGGAATATTCCGGAAAGTCAACTAATGATCGACCTTGAATTGGTTCGAGATCACGAAGAAGAACAACTCGAATTTGTGACTGATTTTCCACTGTAAAAAAAAACAACAAATTCAGATATTGTTTTTTTTTTCAATTTTTTTTCTTTTTACATTTCTCTTCTAATTTCACACGATTAGTTAGACCTTCATCGCCAGTTGCACTGAATGTTTGTAGTTTTTCACCGGCAATAACATTCAATTGAGGTGGATTAAACCATTCAAGAAAAGTGAATTTCGGTTCTCGAAAATCGAAAAAATCAATATTGATCGATTGCTGTTATGTTTATGCGTGCGCTTACTCCTCAATGATTCCGTTAATCGAATGAATTGAAAATGATCATTTACATCCAAATATTTATCCTTGACAACAAGACAAAATTCGAATTTGAATTCATTGCAACGATTAACTTACAGAAGAGTTTAAGATTTCATCACGTTTTTCGTCTAGAGTTTCTAAATCATTGATTTCCTAATACAAAAAGAAAACATCTTTGCTCAGTCTCAAAAAAACATTTTCTTTACATTGGCTAATAATGTTTGAAGACTTCGTTCCAATCCGTATTCTCGTAATAGATTGACTAATCTCATATCTACACCAAAAAATCCAATACCTTGCATACGTGTATCATTTCCACCGTAGTTTTCCGTTATAAATACTCGAATAAAACGAGTTTTTAATGGTGCAAAAAAGATATCATTCTTATTTCCTTCTGAATACGAACAAATCAAGTGAATTCGTTGTCGTTTTACATAACAATTAAACATACGATTCATTGGACAAGTGAAATCTTTGACTTTGAGCCAAGGACCATTGCATGCGTTCGAAACATCTAGATGACCACTTTTCGGTGTCGATTGATTATCACTACGAAATTCAAAAAGAAAAAAGAAATAAAATTCTTTTCTTTTGTTGTTTTTTGTCTCATTACCAGCCGATAATTCTCATTCCACTGATATTATATTGATGTTTGAGATCGAATATAACCCAAGCATCTCGATTCAATGTTGAACACCAATATGTTCCGGAGGTAGCTTGAATAAAACGCAACAAATATGTGTGTGTCAATTTTAAATCTATGCCTACTATCTAATAGATTTTGTACGGATGAATTCAGATCGGTTCGACTTCGAAATTCATCACTATCCATTGTCCAATTGGGACGCGTACGAATCAATGGATGAACATATGGAATAACCGTTACTAAAAACAGATCTTCATTTTTAGAAACTATTCGATAGAAATTGAAAATCATGTGAGCAGCAAGAGCAGTGAATACGAACGAAAAAAAAAACAAAATAAATTTGCAAATCTCAATCTATTCATGCAGTGATGCTAGTCATGCGTGAACACTTACACGATTTTAAGGAGAAATTCTAAAAGTTCAGTTAGATATTCTAGATTCACGCGAGAATACAAACGTATAGAAACACTGAAAACAACACACGAATGAAATCTATTTTGTCTCTACCTGGTTGTGTAGTTCCAGATGTTGTCAATAGAGTGCGAGAATCGATGGGTGCAAGTCGTGGTGTATCTAAATCATGTGAAAATACAATAGTTTAGTTTCTTTTTGTTTGTTTGATTTCAATTATCAACAAAAGTGAGAGAGAGAGAGAGAAATAGAAGAAAGAAGAGTGAAACATTCATTCACAATGATGTATGCATGTGATGTATAAATATAGAAAGGAGCAGAAGAATTTCAAACGACAGATAAATCACACCCAAATGAATCGTCGATGCAATTGTATCGGTTGATGATGATGCGACTGGTTTACCTCTCTTTCTCTTGTCAAATGTCGTTTCATTAGCTTTTGCAAGATGTACGGATATCTTTCAAATAGTAGAATTAGAAAATCTAACTTACAAATAAGAACATTAACAAATGATTGTCGTTGTTCAATTGGCAAATATTCAGCGAGACCAATAGCTGTCTCGCCACGATTATTAACTAGATTTTGATCGGCACCATACGAGATCAATAAACGTGCGGTTGATAATTTCAACGAACGAATTCTAAAGATACAAAAATTAAAGAAAAAAATATTTCACATTATACTAATTCATCAAACATACGCAACATGAAGTGGTGTTGTTCGTGTTCGATCCATAATATTCGGATCCATGCCGTATTCAAGTAAGATTTCCAAACATTTATCATGTCCTATTGAAGAAGAAAAGTATTAAGATAAACATAGATTAGTTTTTTTTTCTTGTACCAAGACGAGCAGCGATGATTGCTGCACGATAAGCTCGTTGTATTAATGTTCGATCATGAGCGAGGATAATACTGAGAATATCTATGAGAATTACTAAACGTAGAAGATTTTCTGAACAAAAAAATGAACGATTTACCAGGTTTATTCGCAATTATTGCTTCATCTAATGGGATTCGTTGATTTCGATCTTCAACTGTTGGATCACCTCCAGCCTATTTACAAAAACGATAATACACATAAAACATTCTCTTTTTGATCTATTTTTCGATTTACGTGAAGCAATAGTCGTATGTGATTGGCATTTTCATCATTATACGAAACAGCTGCTCGATGAAGAGCAGTTTTGCCTGATTGATTCGGCACATTTGGATTCGCTCGATATCGAAGTAATAATTCGACAACATGATATTTTTGTCGATGAACAGCTAAATTCAAAGCTGTATCACTAAAAGAAAGCAAAAAAAAACAATCGAATCAATTGTTTGTTTTTGTTCGACAAACCCTGTTGAACATTGTTTATTCGGATTAGCACCATGTACAAGTAGAATTTTCGTTTTTTCAAATGAACCTTTGCCAGCAGCAATGATTAATGGTGTCACATTGTAACGTGTTCCCGTACAATCAATAAAATCGATTTGATCATCGATAACTCCATCATAGGCAATCACTTCCGCAAGATTCCGAAACGGTCGACGATGAAATGCTTGTAAAAAAGCCTGAAGAAAGCAAAATAGACCGTTTTTTTTCAATTTGTAGTTCAACATACAAACAATTGCTCGGGACTGCCTCGGTCAACGATGGTCAACAGTTGCTGTCGCCTCTGTTGATCCTCGTGCCGATGATTCATTCTAAATCAATCTGAAACAAGAGACAAAGTCAAGAGTTTATTTAATGATTAATCACAGATGATAAATGTCGATAGAAAAGTTTGAGTAGAGTTAAACGTGGCAAAAGTTTAACAAAAATTGGTAACATTGATTTTTCATTTTGATCATTGACAATTGAAGTTAAATAATAAATTAAACGTTGCTAGAAAACAGTAAGTTTTTTTTTGTTAAAAGAAAAATATGAAAATGCTTGAAAAAGCATACTGAAAAAAATCCTTCATTGATTAAAACATCTTCAAGTCGATTTGCACTTATAAATACCGTTGTTTCGCGTCCGATAACATACGTTGTTGTTAGTTGTAAACCTATGTTTTTACCAATAATTACAGATTCTATTTAAAGAAAAGAAAAACTCGATCATTTCGAATTTATTATTAGTTGTACTTCTTTGCCTACCACTTTTAACTTTTAAAGAAGCTTTGATAAGGACTCCAATGAAGAACAAAATTGAAAGACATATTAGTAACTGACTATTGATTTTGTGTATATCGATTAAAGCTGCAAGATAAGTAAGAATTATCGTCGAAAGAAACCATTTTTTAAAATGAATAATGCGTCGTTTAAGACGACATTCGGCGAGAAGATTGTTTTCGTGTTGAATTATTTCATAATCAAGTATTTCACCATAAATATTTTCACATGTACCACCAAGAAATTTCATCTAAAAAAAAGCAACGAAAGATTTTCAATTTTGTTTTTCGACACGTTTGTTTTCTACCACTTGAAATTGAAATCAAAATAATCAGACAATGAAAATTTTCTCGATTTAGTTCTCTGTTAATCATATTGATTTTCGAAGTCATTTTCATTTGTACAGAAGAAGAAAAAAGCCACAAAATGATTTATGCTACCTATAAACACCTACGATTTAATCATCTCGAATTACGAAAAAAAACATCTCAAATAAATCTTTTGTCAATGTTGAAAAAAATCGACGTTTTTTCCTTTTCTAATCAGTTGTTTTTCTCTTGAAAAACCAATCAAGATGATTCATAACAATTCAAGATGAAGAGAAAGCGAAGAAATTTTGTGGTTGAACCGAATAAAATAAAGCGAGAGAGAGACCGAAGAAGAAAAAAAAGCTTGAAGTTTGATCGTGAATGAATGAATGAATGAATGAAGAAAATAAATGTTGTTTTTTTTTCTTCGCATGCATGCATTTATTATTGACACGATCGAATTGTAATAAAAACGAAAAGAAATAAATCAAAAACGAAATGAGATGAAAATAGAAATGACAATACCGAATCAATCGATTGAATGAACGTGATCAATGTATAATACGAGTGATATTTGTTATTTTCGAACATGAAATTTATTCTTGCTCTCTCGTATTTTCTTCACCTTGTCATGTCAGATCCAATTTTTCAAGGTTATTCTCGTTTTCTTTTTCTTTTTCTCTTTCTCTCTCTCTCTCAATTTTTATAATATGTACAATTTTGCGGTTTGTCTCTCTCTCTCTCTCACTCGCTTTCTTCAAAACGAAAATCATGTTGCCTTTACTTCTACTTATTTTACCTCCGATTAAGAAACGATGGCAATGAAAAAAAAAAGAAAGGAAGAGAAGAAAAAAAACTTTTGGTTGACTGCTTCACTCGCCCCCGAACTTCGATTGATGATGATGATGAGGGATAAACTTGTTGAAACGAATAAATTGCCTGATACATAAAGTCAACATATCTCGAAGGAAGAAAAGAAGCCGAAAAATAGATTTGTCAACTTACATTTTACAAAAAAAACCGAATAGTTGAATGAGGAGAGGGAAAAGAAGAAGAAAAAAAAACCTAGAAATGACAAGATCTTGCTGTGGTTTCGATTTACAACTTTACTTGCCTTGTCTTACTCTCATTCATAGAAAAACGAAATTGACAACTATACGCACGATTTCTTTTTTCTTTTCTTTTATTCCAATGAAGTTTAATCTTTTAACTATGAGATCTACACGTTCGATTCACATCTGAAATACTCAAATCAATATTTGACAAATAACGAATCGCTGTTTTTTTTTCTTTCTTTATCTGAATTTATTGATATGAACAACAACAACAACAACAACAGCAATAATAATAATAATATAAGAACAGAAAAATATATTCCGAATCATGTATTTAAACCAAATTTTGCTTGTGTTTTAGCTAATTTTTCTTTTTCTTTATCTAAATTAATCTTTTCGAATGCTTTATTAGCTTGATAATATAACACAACTAAATATCGATTGCAAACATTGAAACCGGATAGATGATCACAGGCATTTTTAGCATCGAAAATATCTTCATAAACAACAAACGCCGTACCTAACGAACATTCGAGTTTGAATTTCGAATAAAAATATCATATTTTACCTCGAGTATCAGGCGTTTGTCCTGTTCGAATCTGTCGAATAGCTCCATATTTACCGAAAATATCGTACATATCTTCAGCGGTGATTTTATATGGTAGATTACGCACATATAATACACGATTTACCTCGGGTGGTAAACGAAGATTAGCTCGTTTTTGCATCGCCATCGCCATGTTGTTATTTTTCTTCGCCGAAAGATATTTCAAAATGAAATCAGAATTGAACTTACGAATACGAAAGTTCATCGAGTGACATCTATTGAATGTTGTTTTTGTTTCTTTTAATTTATTTTACAAATAAAATTTTTCCGAGAATAGAAAAAAAAATTTTTTTTTGATTAATAATAAAACTTGGTTTTTATTGACAAAAAAAATGAAAAAAAGACACAAACAACATGGCGATGGAATATCTACGCATATGCACACACAAATAAAAACGGAAATATCTTCTTGTTTCTAGCAAATTTGAAGAACAAAAAAACAACCTCGTTTTCTCTCGAATGAAGTTTATCAAACCATCTTTGATATTCATTCGTCGATTCAACGACGTTAGTCATGGCTCGAACCGAACAACCTACAACTATTAATCATTCGATTCAATCGAATTTCACTTCACGTCCGAGTAGTAATCTCGCCAAAGATTCTACTCAACGAAATGATGAAATCAAAAGTGAATTTCATTTACGTGAAGGAACATATAAAATCTCATCACTCATCGATAATCTTGGCAAATTCGGTACCAATAATTGTTTGAATGAATCTGTCAAAATGACTTTACTCACACGCGTACATATCCAAACAAATGCCGAGAATGAAAGTGTCAATAGTGAAATCAATGAAACGTCTATTGAACAAACAAATATTTTAGTATTTAATCTCGGACGAGAATTACTCATTCATGAATTTAATGAACGTCGACAAACAAATTTCAATGAACCATTAGATCATCGTATATACAAACAAAATCATCAGCCAACATGTCATGATATTATTCAAGATCTACAGACAAATATTCTTCATGTACTTGTCGGCTTTTCTAAAGGACAAATTCAATATATAAATATGCACACGAAAGAACAGAAAGTTTTTAATGAAGGCAGTTATCTCGATAAAAGTAAAGTCACATGTGTGAAATGGTTACAAAATCCACGAACACATTTCATTGTCTCGTATTCAAGTGGCTGTTTGTATGTATTCGATGAAGAATTAAATTATCAACGTGATCCAACAATTCAACCTGTTTATTCCACAATTCGTGATCTAACAAAGAATTATTCGATATTTTATACGAAAACTAAAACCAAACAAACACGAAATCCTATTGCTCGATGGATTATCGGCAATGGAAGTGTCAATGAATTTGCATTTTCACCCGATCAAACTCTACTTGCCACTGTTTCACAAGATGGTTTCCTACGAATATTTCACTACGAAAAAATGGAGTTAATTTCCTATATGAAAAGTTATTTCGGTGGTTTATTATGTGTTTGTTGGTCGCCCGATGGCAAATATCTCGCCACCGGTGGTGAAGATGATTTTCTGACGTTATTTTCTCTTGAATCCGATGATCATACGCCTCGTGTCGTGTGCCGAGGTCATGGTCATACATCTTGGCTAAGTGCAATTGCATTCGAACGTTATTTCTCCTCGTCATTCTATCGAATCTATTCCGTTGGACAAGATAATCGTTTGTGTTTATGGGATATAACCGAAGATATTCTCAATAGTAAATCATACGTTTCAATATCTTCCTCATTGACATCGAACGGTTGTTCGTCATCATTGTCAACTGATCAACTCTCATCAACACAAAGCTCAACAACAAAATCATCGTTATCATCATTGGCATCACGTCTTTCATTCGTTCGAAATTCGAATAAAGTTAATAAATCAGTTGATGATACGCCTGATCTCGCTTTGATCACACTTTCGAATGGTTCAATAAAAAAATCTCGACGAAAATCGATTGCATCGAAATTACCCACGCCGTCCACCGATGAAACTCTAACGAATTTCTCATTGAATAATTCTCGTCGAACAAATATCGATCTAACACGAACAACATTCGGCACCAATCTTTGTCCGAAATTAACTGATATACAAATCATCGAACCTATTCTTACCGAATTCATAGCACATGAACGTTTAAATGGAATTATTCTAAGTGAAAATTATTTTCTTACATCTTCACAAGATGGCATCATTGCTATTTGGGATAAACCACAGAAGAATGTGTCTCAATAGTTCAATTGTTCTTCTTCTTCTTTGACTAACAGTAATTGTAATCTTTGTTTTTTTCTTTCTTTCTTTTCGAAACAAATCGACTTCTGTCCGGTGAATGAACGTCCTGTTTTTTAATACAAAACAATTCCTTGCTGTTTAATTACGTTGTACTTTGTGTGTGTGTGTGTGTGTTCGTATGTTTGTTGTTGAAAACAAAAAAAAACAAACCACAATGATGAAAAATTTGTTCGATTTTCATGATTGATTGAAAAGCGTACGCAGACATAACACGGTTAGCTTGTGTTATTTCGTATGATTTTCAGTCAGCCAATGATTGTTTAGATTAATCTTCTCTCTGAGTGGTTTTTTTTTCTTCATTTCTAGATGAAGTCAATTCCAGCCTTACTTTCATGTCAAACATTGAAACAACTTTTGAAATCATCGCCCAAACGAATTTCCATACTCGAAGCAGACATTGGAAAACAATTTGAAAATGAATTTCAATTGTAAAATAAACTATTAACAAAACAAATCTCTTTCGAACAAATTCAATTCGATGATTTTTAGAGGACACATTCCTAAAGCTCGATATTTCGATCAACTTGAATGTACAACACCGACGAAATTAATTCCACGTGGTTTACCCGAGATAAAATGCTTTGAAAATTATGTTTCACGTTTGGGCGTATCGGATAGTGATCATATTGTTCTCTATGATCGATCACCGATGGGTATCTATGCATCGACACGAGCTTGGTGGCTATTTAAAGTTAGACAGAGAGAGAGAACGAAAGATTTCGAATTGAACTTTTCTCTAGACACTTGGTGTTGATAGTTTATCAGTTTTAAATGGAGGTTTTAATAAATGGCTGAAAGAAATTAAAGATGCTGAAGCATCGTCTCCAAATGAAAGTGTTCCTCAAGTAAACAAATCAGATATTGAAAAAGAAAACACAAGACTTCTTATGTACGTATTTAGTCCGGTAAATTTACAGTTAAATTAAACAAACAAATGGTAAAAAATTTTGATGAAATGTTGCAAATTGTTTCAACAAAAAATACGAAACAACAAATAGTCGATGCTCGACCACCAAATCTATTCAATGGTAGATTTCATTTTCGTTCTTATTTCTCCAATGATTTCTTTCGTTCAGGTGCTACTGCTGGCCATCTACCAAACTCTCTCAATGTTCCTTACAATACTGTTTTCGATCAGGAAAATCAAACACTAAAATCACCTGACGAACTTGCAAAACTTTTCAAACAATCAGGTCTCGATCTATCGAAACCATCGGTCTACACTTGCCAAACAGGAACAACAGCCAGTACATTAGCATTTATTGCTCACATTCTCGGCCAACAAAATCTCTCCGTATATAACGTAAGTTATTCTCGAGCAAAATGTTTGTTTTTTTTTTGCACAACAGCACATAAAATCAATTTGAATATCGATCGATCGATCTCTATCGATGATCGATTTGATCTATCGTGCGAAATTAAACACGGTTTGATGATGAATTCATCTCAAAATCTAAGGGCTGTTTGATTCAAAGACTCTGATCATATTCAGCAGTATAATTTTGACACAAATTTAATCCTATTTTCTTTCATTTTCTAGGGTGCATTTGGCGAATGGCAACACCGGGCTCCCAAAGAATTCATTCATACTGATAACAAATCTAATACTGCTGCTTAATTTTTTTCCTAGACGTATTTATTCGATTTTGATCATAAACTTTTCCTCATCGTTTTTCAGATGATTTTACCCGTCAGATCGGGTTATCAATTATTAACGCGGTGGAAACCGCTTCTCATTCATCCATCCGTACGTAATGTCATCGCCGGTCGTTCCCGTACAGAAACACCACAAGGTGTTCCCGATGGTAAAATTTCTGATTTTTTTCCCCCGAAAATCCACACGCAATTTGTTGGTTTAGATTGGGGTACGGCTAAACCAGCCGATAAGACGCCCGTATCAACACCGTTGAAACGCGATGAAAAACGTGTCGGCGCACCTGAAGAAGTCAAAGGCAAAGAAATCGAAATCCTATGGCCAACAGAACGAGAAATTCAAGAAGGTGAATACGCTAAACCACAGTGGGAACGTAAACAAGTCAATGTAAGTTTTTCAATACGAAAATAAGAACGATAGACGAATCTTTTCGTTTTTTTAGCATATTTGGTATGGTTACGATTACAATGATAAATTTCGTGATGAAGCTAAAATGAAACAACGATTTTTCTCACTGGTTTCTATTGGAATCTTTCTATTTTGGTTTATGTGGCGTTATTTTCCCGATCGATTGTAAGATATTTCTTTTCTCTCTTAATGAAAAACACAACAACTAAATTTAGATTAATTCATTGGTCTCAACGAGAAGCCTATCTTCGTTTAGCAGCTCGAGAAAGTCTTGGTCAACCGGGTGTTAGTCCGTGGTACGTTGATCCAGCCAAAGTTGCTCCTTACCTTCCAAGTGACGAAGAACTTGGTGACATGCAAATCGAAATTTAGATTTATTACCATCGTTTACTGACATTCATCCCTTTTCTTCTTCTTCTTCTTCTCTCTCTTTTGCTCTTGTCTTTTCAAGTTTCTACTTATGTAAATGACTGTGGTCTACATTTTTTTTTCTTCTCTTTCTTAAAAACACAAACAAAAAATATAACCGAAGTTTACTAGACCAAAAGTTCATACTTTGTCGATGAAAATAAAATAGTTACAGACGAGATATTCTCATCAAAACAATATCGTCTGAAATTTTCGTCTATGATACTGGATAGTAAGAAAGAAAACGATCTTTGTTTGTCATACGAAATCGGCCGCCGGCAGTTAGGATATCATGTCGAATCAACTTTTGATCAATAGGCATACTTGTAATCGGTTTCAAACAAGGAATTAACTCGTTCTAAGATCATTATTCTCATGATACAAAAGACGATCTACTAAATCGAATATTCGTTTCGTTCTTTTCCTTTTTCTATTCACATCATATATGTTGTTGTGTGTATAAATAGGCAGCTAACATATGTTTTCTGTCGTTACATTATTCGAGCTCGACGCCATCGTCAAATTCAAATATATCGAGTAGAAATCATGATTATCAATTCCTTTACCATGTCTCGAAAACGTCCGTTTGCATCCGATAAAGAAAATATCTGGTCGTCGATGCTCGGCATCGAAACGTAAGTTATTAAAAAGCAACAACAACAACAAAAATTTAATTATACCAAAATCATTTGCAGAGAAGATCATGCTGTAACTACGAAACAACCAAGACTTGCGCTCGGCTCAACGAATCTTTTCAATTCAAGTAATTTTCACTAGTAAAAAAATTCAATGATTTCAATCGAATGATTTTCTAGTTCCTGAAAATTTCTTTCTCAAATCGATGGAACAAATGTCGATAATAAAAAAAGTACCGGCAAAAGAAGAAAATTCTCTTCTATCTTGGTCACCACCAGTGAAAACCGAATCTCGACCCGTAGGAAATCGTTTAGAAACACGTTTTAAAAATGGTGCATCTCGTCATGTACTGAAATGGACGCGCTCGATAGGCGAATACGGCGATGGAAACAATGCTTTTCGTGAGCCGAATAGTGTTGCATGGCTCGAATCGAAGAAAATCGCGGTTGTCGATACGAATGCTCATTGTATTAAGATATTCGATAGCGAAACAGGTCAATTTCAGTATTCGTTCGGTCGTGGTCGAACGTTCGGCTGTGAAAATCTTCTCTATCCGTATCGACTTGCCGTTGTGCCCGGCGGTAAAGATGATCTCGTTGTTATTCAACGTCATCCACGACCACAAATTCATATCTTTACAAGTAAAGGCGAGTTCATTCGACGATTCGGTCAACATTTAGAAAAACCACGAGCTCTAACTGTCGATCAATCACATCGAATACTCGTTATTGAATCGCAAGTTCAACGATTACATCTATTCTCCTACGATGGTCGAATACTTTGTTGTTATTCATTAAAAAATTCTCTTCAATTTCCGACATCAATCTGTTCGAATAATTCGGAAATTTTCATTTCCGATAATCATCTTCATTGTGTCAAAGTCTTTTCCTACAAAGGCGAATTCTTACGTGAAATTAAAGAAGAAAATTACATTATGTTTCCAACGAATATTAAATTAAATTCACGTGGACAATTAATTATTATTGATAATCATCAAGGATTGAATTTAACTGTCTATGATGAATATCAACAACGGAAACGTCTCGGTGCTTATACAGCGCGCATTTGTCATTCACAAATACTCGATGTTGCAATTCAAACACATACGAATATTCTTCATTTAGCATCGAAAGACTATCGAGTTTACACATATCAATTACCATTGTAAATAACAAACAAATAAAAAGAACGTTTACGATTGTTTTTTTTTTTTCATTATTATTTCAAGTTTTTTGCCGTTCGGAGTTTTTACTTTGTTTTCTCTTGTTTTTTTTTATAACGATTAAATATACGATTTTCTTATCAAACTTATTCGAATGGCGTCATCTTTTCTTTTCTTAACACTCGAGAGATTTTTATTGGTTTGAGGCTTGGCCGATGATGGTTGGCTGGAAGAGAAATGAAGTGAAATGAATGACGATGATATTCTGATTCTCATCCCTGCTATTCTTTCAGATGTCGAATAGAAAATCGGTTCTTTTAATTTGTTTGGTTATATTTAATTTATTTGGGTCTACTGTCTTAAGTAAGATTTCAACGACAAAAAATAATTGAAAACGAAAACATCTTCGTTTAGCTTCTGTAAACGAGAAATCGAAAAGATCGAATGAGAAAGATAACGTCGAACCTATAGATGTAAGTTGTTTTCTGTAATGATCATGATGATGAATGTTTTGATTTTTCCTCTCAGGCAGATGCAGTTTCACCTGAGGCACAGATTCATTTGCACGTCGATGAAGTAACAACAACAACAAAACCAACGGATACTGACGATGTTGATATCGATGAATTGAATGAATCTTTACAAGATTTAATTATTGAATATCGTATAAATGAACAGCAAAAAGCAGAGAATGACGATGACAATGAAAATGTGGGCGGTGAGGGTGATGATGATGCCGATGATGTAAATTTACAACGAATATTAAATCAAATTGGCGTTAGTCTACATGAAAAATATCGTCAAAAAGCAGATAGTGACCAATCAAAAGCGAAATTATCGAATATGATTCAACAATTATATTCAACATTGAAGAAAACTCAACCACAATTATTTACTAAATCATCTCGAATGTCTCGAGATGAACAACAAACAGCTACAGATACAATCGATGAGAATGAAGAAATAGTCGACGAAGTCGTCGAAGAAGAAGAAGAAGAAGACGAACAAGAAGAAATTGTTCAACTAACACCTGAAATGCAACGTGCAAATACTCTATTCGATCAAGCAAATAAATTAATCAATGCGACTACTAATCGACAATATAATGCGTAGGAATTGAATTTTGAATATTCACGAATTGATTTTTCTTCTTCTTCTTCTTCTAGTGCTTATAAATTATTTAAACAAGCAGCAGAACTTGGTCATATCGAAGCAAAAGAAGAACTCGCTTTTGCTCATATATTCGGCGTTCATCTACCGATGAATTTCGAACAGGCGAAGAAATATTTCGATGAAGGTGCTCTTGTCGGTTCGCCGAAATCACATTTCGTATGTCAAACAAAACATTCGAACGTTTTTTTTTTTCGATCAATCAAATTATTTTCATTTTTAGGGCTTATTTTTTCTTAATTCAGTTGGAATCGTTCCAAATGCTAGTATACCAAAGGCTCTGGTACATCTTTCCTTTGCTGCAATTGATGGTTATGGTCCAGCTCAAATGGCTTTAGTATGTTTGAAGGAAATGAATTGTTTTGTTAATAGATTCGAGTTTATTTTTTCAGGGTTACCGATATTGGCGAACGGTTTCCGTTGCACATAGTTGTGAATCAGCTTTAATGTTTTACAAACAAGTTGCTACCTATAGTAAATAAAATTCATATATTGCCTTTTTGTTGAATGTTACATGTTGTCTGTTTAGTTTCATCAAAAATGACATCATCAACTGGTCAATTAGTTCAACGTATTCGTTTGTATGATGAAGACGAACATCCAACACAGAACAATATTATGATCGATGAAGATCTCGTTCAATATTATCAATTATTAGCTGATCGAGGCGATGCACAAGCTCAATATGGTCTCGGACAATTGTACTATCTTCGTGATACAGCTTTTGATAAAGCACTTTATTACTTTCGTTTAGCTGCTGAAAATGGTAATTCAAATGCCATGGCTTATCTCGGCAAATTATATTCGGAGAAAAATGATTATATCAAACAAAATAACCAAACAGCTCTTCAATTCTTTCGAACATCGGCTGAAAAAGGCAATCCAATGGGTCAAGCCGGTCTCGGCATGGCATTCTATCATGGTGCTGGCGTTGAACAAAACTATGAGAAAGCTTTTAAATTCTTTCAATTAGCAGCCGATCAAGGTTATGTCGAAGGACAATTAATGCTCGGCATTATGTACTACAATGGTGAAGGTGTCAAACGTGATTATAAGCCAGCCATTAAATGGCTTCAAGCAGCTTCACAATCGGGCCATGCTCTCGGTTATTACAATCTCGGACAGATGCATGCAACAGGCACAGGTGTCCTACGATCGTGTACGACAGCAACGGAACTTTTTAAGAACGTTGCTGAACGAGGCAAATGGACGAACATGTTTATCGAAGCGTATAATCTCTATCGACATGGAAATATCGAACAAGCATTTATGATTTATTTATATCTTGCTGAATTAGGTTATGAAGTTGCACAATCGAATGTTGCCTATTTACTTGATCAAATGGCAACACAATTGACAAATATTTATGCAACGAAAAGTGAACAATTTCGACGAGCATTGATCTATTGGAATCGAGCAGCTGTTCAAGGTTTTCATACAGCGCGAGTTAAACTTGGAGATTACTTTTACTATGGTTACGGTACCGAACAGAATTACGAAACAGCTGCTAATCATTATAAATCAGCTAGTGAACAGAGTCAAAATGCTCAAGCTATGTTTAATCTTGCTTATATGCATGAAAAAGGCTTAGGTTTAAAACGTGATATTCATCTAGCTAAACGTTTCTACGATTTAGCAGCTGAGACAAGTACTGACGCATATTTACCTGTAACAATTATTCTCTTTAAACTTCATTTGGAAATTTTACTCGAAAAATTCTCATCATTATTTTCATCGACAACGACAACGACTACGAAAACTGAAGATACGCCATCATCAACTTCGCTCGATGACGACGACGGATCAACATGGGATTTGTATCTTATGATTGCTCTACTTGGCCTTATTGCAATTTTATATACAATGCGTCGTCAACGGCAACGAGTTCCGGTGCAGTAATAATTTCTACGATTATTTGTTTGTTTGTTTTCTTTTTTTTTTTGAGATGTGTGTATCTGTACAGAGAGAAAAAAGAAAGAAATAAGATTTTTTTTTCATATTAAAAAATAACAAAGAGCAAGTACAAAGTTGAATTTATTTATTGGCTTCGAAAACATATGTGTTCTTTTTATTAATTCTGAAGAATATCTAATTGCAATTGACATGTTGTGGATTCGCATTGAAAATATTGACAATCATTATTTGCACATTGACCATTTCGAAAGCAAATATTGCAATGTTTAGCGAAACAATATTTGTTTAAAGTACAATATTCTTTGTTTGAAAGACAATCATCATCGGAATGACATGCTTGACGACAAATACGGTCGTAACATTTTCCACTTGTACATTCAATCGAACTATCACAAGTACTATTGAACGAAAGTTTCGGTAGGCAAATACGTTCTCGTGTACTGCAGAAACTAGTTGTTGAACATTGTCTTGTCGATGAACATGATTGTTGCATTGCGATCGGGACGAGAACTAAGAAAACAACCAATTGGGTCAACATAATGGATGAAAAACAAAATAGAAAATGATTCGTTTTTATATACTCGGAGGAAACGTATGTGTCACAGTTGTCATTTATGAATATGATAAAGAAACAGATGCTGCACGGTTTCTATAGTAAATCGAAATATAAAATAAAAAAGATGTCTTCAATTGAAAGTATCTTTATTGATATTTATGAATTCGTTCATGATTATGTCAAAACAATTGAGAAAATTTCAAATAAAAATATTCTAATCATTGAATTAGCTAACGAAAATTTCTATTTACCAGCAACATGGAACGATTATTCGAAACGAGCGGATGAACTACAAAATCAATTACAAAAAGAAATACGAAATCTTGCACAAGATCGAAGACATAAGATAACACAAGGAATTCGAATAGCCGACGAGCGATTTTCAAAAAGTAAACAATTCATATTCGATCAACAATTTAAACATCGATTAGAACAATTGAAATCGGATAAAAATCTTCAACGAATTCGAATGATTATCGATGCATTCGAAGTTTACAATGAACTTGAAATTAATCATACGTTTCGTTTATTACCAATACTTAGTCATATAGAAAAACAAGTAGATAATTCATTTGTTCGAATTCTTTATCAGTTCATTTCATATTAATAGTTATGTTGTTTATCGAAAAATCTACAAAATCTACTTGATAATCAATCATCAATCATTGAAAATCATTTGAAAATTATTCAACAGAAAATCGTTCGTTACAATCAAGAAATGAAATCGAAACTAGCCGAATATATAGCTCGTGATGTTCGGCCACCTGTACTTGTTGTTCCTTGTCGAAATGATTTTTCTCGTTAACGCATTATTTTTAATCGATCTATTGAAAATTAAAAAGCAAATATCCTTCTGTTCGTAATATCATTATCTTTTGACAGAATCATCGAACATATGCCAGATAGTTTTCGAAACAAACAAATGTTGCCGATAAAAATACTCATCAATCAAATAAATAAATAAATAAATAAACCTAAGTATGTCGAAACTCAATTCACTTAAAATAAAACAGAAATACACAAGTATTTGCTCGATATCTAATCAAAATTGATGTGACACACCTTGGTATGTTGTCTGTTTTCTTCCTTGCTTGTATTATTGGTAAGAAATTGTTTTGCTTCTGGCCAGCAGAACTTATCGATGTACGTGATGTTAATTATTGACATTTAAGATTTGTTTCGGAAACAAAAAAAAAAGTCTTTTACTGGTTTTTATCAAACACAAACAATGACAAATGTATGGTTATTATCGTTAGTTTTTTTTTTATTCAAAAAAGAAGAAGACAACGACGAAGAGAGAAAAACGGTTTTCTCTCTTTCTCAGTTTTCTTCTTCTTCTTCTTCTTCTTCTGTCGATTTATGACATATCATCTTATCACTTTTTCGAGCAGGACCCGTTCCGCAATGTAATTTTTCGGCATTAATAGAAAATAAGATAATAATCAGTGTTGATACACACATACTCCTCTTCTTCGTTTTTTTTTATTATCTCGGAGCACATCAAGAAAAAAAATATAGAAAAAAAAAACTTTTCTTCCGTTGTTTCCCTTTATTGCACTTAGATCGATAGACGATGACAACACATCAATCTACAAAAACGAGTCACTCATTCGTATAGATGAATACATATCGTGTACGAGAAAAGAAAATAAGATTTAAGCGTTTTGAACATATTAGCTATATTTTATCGACGACAAAATCGTTCTCGTTGATTCTTTTTCTTCCTTCGTTTTTTTTTCATAAACATGAGTGCCTATCAGTTAACGCAAACACATATGTATATATTTCAATGTGTCTTATTATGTTATTTTTCTTTCCTACTGACATTTTCTTGTTTAGTTGATAGTAAACCATTGATACCAAATAAGAATATTATTTCTCATCTTAAACATTAACTAGTTTTCGACAAGACAAACATAAGACTATCATCATCTTATTGCCTAGTATGTCGTGTCGAGAATGTATTTATCTATCTATCTTTCATTTCCTTGTACTATTTCGAATAGATCTATCTTGTGTCACCTTCGATTAGCACGAGAAGACAAAATGTATATATCTATATATACACACACACTATGTAAGAAGACAAGAAGAAGAAGGAGACGAGGAAAACGCTCGACAATATATGATATCGGAAATGATTATCACTTATCTTGATTTCGAATAATAATTCATCACTCGAAAACAAACATTTTGTCGTTTTTTTTCTTCTTCTATTTAGATCTTGATGTTTTGATTTGTTCTCTTTTTTCTTCATCATGACAACGATGGATTTTAATGAAACCTTAATATATCCAAATGAGTCAATTAAAGAATCATCATTAGATGAAATCTGTAATAATTTTCATGTATGTCCATTAAGATGATGTTAAACATCTGTTTCTAATTGTTTGTTTCTTTTTAGTTAATTATTTTTCTATGTATTATCTCGATTTTAATTATTTCAGCAAATATATCTGTTATTCTTCAATTATGTTGTTCAAAGAAGCGTCATAGTCGAATGAGTTTTTTTCTCTTAAATCTTGCTTATGCTGGTAAGCTGTTTGTCGAAATAAGATTGCCGGAAATGATTCGATCGTATGCGAGAATATATGGTCTTATTCCGAACGAATTTACTTGTTTGAACTAGTAGCACTTGACTTATTAGATCGTCGAAGAAGAAACAAATTCAATTTGACTGATTATTCAGATGAATGAATTGTTAACAGACTTAAACGAGAAAATAGAGCGAAAAGTTTTCTTCTTCAACTTCCCTTGTTCGATTTAGATAATTGAATTGTAAAATTTATATTTAGATTTATTCGTTGGATTGATCTTAGTACCACGTGATATTATCGAAAAAAGTTGTATACCATTTGCATTAGGTACAATCGGCTGTCGATTAACAAGTTTCATACAAGTAGATATTCTCGATTCGATTTACATCTGTTATCTGTTTATGCTTTATGTTTTGTTTTGTTTTTTTGTTCTTAGGGAGCAATAACGTATAATTCAAGGTTAGACGAAGAAAATTCGATTAGTTTGTTTAATGAAGATATTTCTTTAGCTATGTACTTGTTTGTGTATCTATCGATCGACTCTATGCGATTATTCGACCGATGGATGTTCGAACAGCATCATCAAGTTTTCGAAATTCGCTTATTATCGGTAAGTTGTTGAATTAATTCGATAAGATTATTTATATTGATGATTGTCTCTTTGATTTTCAAGCATCATGGATTATCTCGATAACATTTGCATCATCACAATTGTATATACGAGATGTTCAATTTATTTATGATATGCCCGTTTGTGGAAATCGATCGGATGTACAAAATTGGAATGTAAGAGAGACAAAAAAAAAGACGACTTTTAGAAACAAAATAATAAGTTTTTCGTTTAGGGATATATTTATTTTCTTGTTCTTTCTGTATATCTTGTTCCATTGATTGTTATGACTGTTTCATATATAATTATTATTGTCATTATATGGAAAAAAAGTTCAGTTCGAGTTAAAGATGAAACAACGAATGATAAAACACCAAAATCGAAATTACGTCGATTACTTTCATCGAAACAATCGACATTAAACGGTAGAGAAAAGAAAATAGAATGATTTTTGATAGTTTGATTTGATCGTTTGTCTAGATGATCATCATATGGAATCAAGTATTCGTAATCCACGTTCACTCGGTGTTATTCCACGAGCAAAAATCAAAACTGTTAAAATGACACTTGTCATCGTCATTGGTAAACATATTTTTCACATGTTGAGACTAACTTCTTCTTCTTCTTCGTTTAGCATTTACTGCTTGTTGGTCACCATACTTTCTTCTTACGATGATGAATACATTGAATCTCATTCAGAATGACCTACTCGTTCGTGTGACATCATCTCTATGCTATATGAATTCACTTGCTAATCCATTAATTTATTGGTTATTTGCTACGAATTTTTGTCTTCGTTACAGGTATGATTGATTATTCTCGATACAAAAAAAAGAGCATAGATTCAATACGAAGAATTTCTTTCAGTACAAACTCAAATCCAACAAAACAGACTTCACTTTCCTAGTAAAGAGAGTTTGAATGCATGTGAATTTGTCGCATGTAATCACATTTTTCTATTAATCAAAGACAAGAATTTGACTAGAAAAATGTTATTCTCTCTTTTTCCTTTTTGTTATTACAAAATTGAATTATTGTTATTTATTATTTATTCAGAGAAAATGCTGGTTGTCATCAATTAGCTCGTCCAACATTAATACCCGTTGGAGAAGATGGTGGCCGTTGTTCATTAACTGAATCTCGACATAGTATTGGCAGTGTGAAAAATGCTCATCGACGTTCAAGTGAATATCATCGTGCACATCATCCACGTACATTGGCAACACCGACAATATCAAATACTCGTCAATCGAATTATCGTACACCGACATCGGTCTATTCACGTGCAAGTAAACGAATTGTTCAACATCAAAATTCACAAGCATCACTTCTCTATGGTTATCAACAACATCATCATTAACAAACAATACATTCTATTTTAGAAATATTATTTTTTTGCTGTAGTTTGTTCTGTGCCATTTCGTATATAAATAATAAAAATAAAAGAGATGATATTGTCAATTTGTTATCTTAATTGATTGTCAATCACGCACGTAACTGTCTATTGGCATTATGTTGATAGAGAGAATACATAATATAAGAGATTGTGCACGCACACACAAAATCGTTTATGTACTTGTCGAAGTCGATCACTGGACGGCTTTTGTTTTTACCTTGACTTGCCTTATTGTTGTAGGAAATACAAGCTAATTGATCCTTGTTATGCCTCATAGGCTCGAGAGTTTATTGTATTGAAGTATTTTTCTGACATGTCTTCGTATATATATATTTTGTTTGACATTCGGAATAATTAGGCTCTCTCTTTCTCTCTCTCTCGCTTGTTCCTTATTGACAGACAAAAGAGATCATTTGGGTCCTAAAGCACTATTATTAATCTATAGTTTGCTCGTTTATGTACGTTCCTATCCGATAGACTCGAGATTTGTTGAACCTTTAGAGAATTACGAATAGCTATTATGTTGATTTCCTTTTTGTTTTGTTTAAATAAGACACACGTATTTTTTTGTTTCTTTTGAAGAATGTCAAGAACTGAAGATGTTCTTCATCACTGCGGACAATGGATTTGTCATTCGTATAATATTTTAAAAGCAACTATTATACGAATTATTTTTGCATTACATGCAACAATTGCTATTATTCGAATTGTTATAACGCAAGGTGATTATTGGTATTTATTGAATTTATGTGGCGTCAATTTTCTTCTTATTGAACTTGTTATAACAGTTGTTAAACGAAAAGGCAAAGAACCGAAATGGTAAAAAAGAAATACAAGAAAATTAATGAATGAAAATACTTTTTCTTTGATTTCTAAGGTTTTCGCCATGTTTTTTTCTTTATATTTGCACGATGATACCACCAATATGGTTTTTAGAAATCAATCGAATCGATGTGAAACTCGGTCGTGTACCATTAAATCAAAGTGAAGGTGCTGAATTGAAATCTCTGCTTGAACAAGGTCTTATATCTCATACAAATCTTAATGATAAAACGGTTTGTAGATTTTCATTGAGTTTCTTTTTTCGTTTTCCTTTTTCTTTTCAATCGAATGACTGAGATTACAATCTCATCTCGTATAGAACTTAGTCGTGCAAAAGGTGAGAGAGTAAATAAACAGATAATCATCGCATGATGCATGATTATATATATTTAACAAAGATATTATATAAAGCAACATCTATTTAAGTTCGACTGTTATGTATTTATCGGGTCGTTTTGGTCGTGCACCCCATGCTGGATATTTGTGATGATGAATACGTATATAAAAAGCGAGAATAGCCAAAAGTATGGACAGAAATAACACAGATGGTAGAATAAAATTTCGAAATATTCTTTGACTTTTAGTTAATTTAACAGGAGGAGGAGATGATGATGAACTACCTGTAATGATAGTTGATAATTCAATTGTTTGTGATTGTTGATGATTATCATCATCATCATCGTAGATACTTTTCGGTTGCCAAAATGTTAAAATTGAATCATCTTGTGTACGATTCGGTGTAAAACCAAAATAAATTGATAAACGTCGAGTTATACTATGTGAATGAAGAGTGGAACGAATTAATAAACTTGTTGCCAATATACAAACAAGAGAGATAATAACAATAATTAATATTGATATAATCGATGACGATTTAAAATAAACAAAATCATTTTTATCGGAGTTTTTCTTCGATGAAGAAGATGATGTTTCATCTTCGTTCATATCAAGGCTACTGAGTTCGTTTTCTTCGGTGTGATATATTCAGCCATCTTGTTTTCTTTCTTTTTCTTTTTCTATTCACCGGTTGGATAAGAAATCCTACGTACTACGAAGAGTTCTGAACCAATATATTTTGCATGTGCATGAGAATGCAACATATTCATCATATATTTAGAGAATGCCATCATTAAGTGATGATGATTGGGTCATAGCAACTGAAGTCACATTTCTATTGATAATTATTGTCGCTCGATGGTTATTACCGAAAGGCAAAATGAGTCGTTCAACATTGTCACAATTATTACTTGTCTATTTATCATTAGCATCGGATATGATCGATCTTTTATCATTATTTCAAGAAGATAAAGTTATAGAAAACTATCAAATGATCTATTCAACACTAGCCGTTTTTTCTTGGTCAACATTTCAATTTTGTTTGAATCTTGTAACAGCACGCGGTCGAACATTTCGTTTCGGCATGGATACTCAAAGTCAAATTCTACAACATACACCTAAACATCAAAAACGTCGTGCTGCACCAACACATCGTGTTAAAACAACATGTGCCACATTAGTCATGAGCGAATTACCATCGATATTCATTGCCATACTCATGCAAGATCTACCGTTTGTTGTCATACGTTTGATAGCTGTCATTCATTTCAAAGTACAATCTTATACGACAATATTTTTTACATGTAAAAATTTAATTATTCTCTTTTTACAATGTTATCGTTTGTGGTCGATTTGTATTGAACATTTGGATCAAGATGAAATAATCGATTTCGATGAACAACATTCAACAACAAAACATCTTCTTTCACACAATGAATCGCATGATAGTCGCATGTTTCAATTAGCATGAATGAATTATTCGCATTCCATTTATTGTTTTTCCAAAATATCTAGTTTTTTGTGTTTTAATTCTCTTCATATCTCTGCTAGATCAAAGAATGGGGCATTGAAGAGTCGATGAAACAATCGGACGTTGAAGAGCCGATGATTGTTGAATTAAGTTTTATGTTTATTATTATTCTTGGTCGATGGATTTTACCAAAAGGAAATATATCTCATAGTGCTTTGTCACAATTATTATTAGTTTATCTTTCACTCGCATCGGACATCTTAGATCTGTTGACATTATTTAATGAACGAGAAATTTACAATAGTCTACCGATGGTTCATATAGTTCTTACTGTTTTCTCATTGTGTATGTTTCAATTTGCATTGAATCTAACAGCAACACGTGGTCGATCATTTTATGCTGAATTCGATGAGCCGGAATTTGAAATCCATCAAAGTCGTCAACCTCGAATTTCACCACAACTTCTCTCATCATCAACTGTTCGACCATTATCAACACCGAAAATGAAACCACGTGCTGCATCATTTAGTGCTGCTCAACAGCATGCAACTGTTTTCGAAAATAATCATGCAGAAAAACACGGTAATCTTACATTTGCTGCTGTCGATCCTCCTTCATCGACATTTCCACGTCCATCAATTAGTTCTCTTCATTCATTACCGTCATCATCGGTTTGGAAAGATCAACGTTCGAAATATGCTTCGCGTAAATCAATTGCTGAAAGTGTGAGATTTTTCGTTCGAAAACGTTCAGCGAAATTGCTTCGTTCCGAAGTTTGGTCAATTCTTGTCACTGTTCTCCTCCAAGACGGTCCGTTTTTTGCTGTTCGTCTTACGGCTATATTCGTCTACCGTGTTCGGTCATTTTTTACCTATTTTTTTACATTTAAAAATTTTCTTATTCTCATCTTGCAAAGTTATCGAATCGTTTCGATTTGCTTGGAAAAAGACGAACAAGAACAAGAATTCGAAGAGAAACTCACCACGATCAGACGTATGAGTATGGCTGCATCACAACTTGCCATACCATTGCAACGAATATTTCACGATTAGTTCATTTGTGTGTGTGTGTTTTCTATTCAATAAAAGCATTCATGCTAAACAGCGCCATCTTTGAAGCTAAACGTCGATTGTTGTCTTTCTTTTTTCGGGGTTAAAGTTAAATATGTCAACAACTGACTGACTGACTAACTATTAGGAAGAAATCATTTTCGAAGAAGTTATTCAGACATTATGAAAGATCAGATTGTTCTTCTTTGGCGATGTATATTTGGACCGAAATTATATCAAACATATCCGGTATTACCACTGGTACCAACTCGAAATGATCAACAGCCGGCACATTTTTATGTAAAAAATACTGCTGAAAATCTAAGTGACAATGTTTTCTTTGCGATGAAACTTTCAATTGGCATCTTACGAGTAACATGGCCATTGTGTTTGTTCTATTGTTATCGAAAAGGTTTATTAACATTCGACAATGGTTTTGTTACGTTGAGACTTGTCGGTTGTATTGCGATTATAACGGCTTATTTTATGTTATTTCGAGGTGTCGGTCGATTTATCAATCCGAATTACAAAACATTCATTCAAGAATTCTTTGAAATGAAAAATAATTCAACACCTGAAACACGTCAAAGATTCTTGTCAAAATATGATTTTTCTCTTTCACATTGGAAACCTGATTATGTTGTTGATGCATCGGCTGTTCGTCGATTGCCAATGATTTCAACAACAAAAGACGATCTACTCAATCGAACTGAACCCACGATTCTCGAACGAATATTTCACTATCCATCATTATTTCTCGGTTATATCTGTGTGAATGTCTTCGGACGACGATTGATGTTTCCCGGAAGTTTACAATTACTTCGACAAATGATGGAACGAGCATTGCTCGAAGGTCGAACAAGTCTTATTGTTCAACATCGAGCGAAACGTTATGTTCTTCAAACAGCCGATGGCAATCGTATTGATACGATCTTTGTCGATCGACGACAATCAACGAGTTCAAACAACGGTCGAACTTTAGTTATCACATGCGAAGGAAATGCTGGCTTCTATGAAATGGGTTGTATGGGCACGCCAATTGACAAAGGTTATTCAGTTTTAGGCTGGAATCGACCGGGATTTGGCGAAAGTTCGGGCTATCCCGGTGCTATATCAGAAATCAATTCAATCGATGCTGTCATGCGTTATGCACTTGATGAACTCGGTTTTATGATTGATGATATCATTATATTTGCTTGGTCGATCGGTGGATATTCAGCTTGTTGGACAGCTGTTAATTATCAAGATATTCGTGGTTTAATTCTTGATGCTGTTTTCGATGATGTTCTTCCATTAGCTCAACGGCAAATGCCAACATTTGCATCGAATTTTGTCGAGAAAACAATTCGATATTATCTCGATTTAAATAATATTCAATTATTGAAATTATACAATGGACCGTTCTATTTAATTCGTCGAACACAAGATGAAATCATTAGTCTTCTACCAGGTCGATTAGAAACAAATCGTGGCAACGAACTTCTTTTTCATGTTCTACAATATCGATATCCATTTATTTATAATAACGATCAAACATTGACACTCCTACGACGATATATTAATGCAAATACGACAGCTAAAAACAACCTTTTCGATCAATATTGTTCGAATCTTAAAGAACTACAAATTCAAACCGATGAATATCGTTTACAAAATCCAGTCAGTTCTTATCCATGCAATTTTGGAGAGAATTTTTCTTTGCTCGAACGGCAACGCTTTGCAATTTATTTAATCGATCAACACCTCGTCGATTTTGATTCTCAACACTGCACTCCATTGCCTCAAACCTACTTTCGTCAACCTGGTCGATGTGTTTAATATAAGTGTATTTTTTTTTTATTAAAAATTTAATAAAAAAAGAAACTTCTTGAGATCAACTGTTCTCGATTGTTGATGAAATATTGAGTTCTTTTTTTTCTACAAAAAATGTCAATGCACACCTAGGGATTCTTTCTCGCGGCAAGAACAGAAAAATAAATAGATGATTTGTTTTTCGTGTTTTTTTTCTCTCTCTCTGTTCTCTCGTTTGGTATGTGTATTTAAAAGCAAACTGCGACGTGAGATCATGCTGACAAACACGAATCGATGGATACAAATACTGACGAATTGGATGAAATTATTGGTAGATTAAAGACAGGCGCTCGTTTATCGAAACAGAAAAGTAATGGAAAGAAATTCCATCGACAGTTTTATCTGCACGAACGTGGCGAATATATTTCCTATCAAGGTTCGAAAAAGATTTTTGGTAAAGCACGAAAATGTAAGTCGCGTTTTCAAAAGTTAATCTTGTTTGTTTTTTTTTTCGACACTTGAATTTGGATTTAGATCATATTCGTGACATCGACGAGATTCGTCAAGGTTTTCAAGGTCATCGATTTCAACAATTATTAAAACACGGCAAGATCAAATCCAATGATGTAAGAAACCAAAAAAAAGTAAAGTGCTGATCGTTTGTAAAAGAAAAATTTCATTTAGGAATCTCGAGCTCTATCGATATTTTACAATAATCATCAAAAAGAAGTTCAGTTACTAGCAAGAGATCAAATGACGCGAGATTTGTGGGCTCAAGGTTTAGAACATTTGAAAAAGCAACATGCAGACAAGACTCAATGTCACTTGATCGCCGAAGAGAAGTAGAAATCTAAATCGAGGATTAAATTATGTTTTATTTAGTTTATTTCTTCTAGTTGGATTCTCAATTTCTTTCACTTGGCTGATAAAAATCATTCGAATACGTTGTCGAAAAATGAATGTCGAGCTTTATTGGCTGATTCACTTCACGTGGAAATGCCTGAAGAAATATTCAATCAACTGTTTCGAGTAGAAGAAGAAGAAAAAAGCAGTTGAATGAAATTTATGATTTTTCGTTTAGAAAGCAGATAAATCGAATGAAAATGTTTTGAGTGCTGATGAATTTCTGGAATTTTTCTATTTATTAACAAGACGAAAAGATCTTTTCGAAATTATGAAAAAATTTACAAAAAAATCTGTACATCAAACAATGGATCGAATTTGTATGACGATACCAGAATTATCTTCGTTTCTATTGAATAAATACGAAAATGTTGAAAGTTTTATTAATCAATATGAAATGAATAGAAACCTTCGTGCACAGAAGTTATTGAGCCTCGACGGTAAATATGCAATGAAACAAAAGTGTTATTTGAAGAAAATGAGTTTTGTTTAAGGTTTACGAAATTTGCTCTTGTCTGAACAATTCAATATTATTGATTGTGATTATACTCGAAAGATTTATCAGGATATGTCGAGACCATTATGCGATTATTATATCAATACATCACATAATACGTAAGGAAATTGACGAGAGAGAGAGACGAAGTTCTTTTTTCGTTTAATACGTTTTGTTTTGTAGTTATTTATTTTACAGTCAATTGTCTGGCGAGAGTAATCCCGAAGCATACAGTCGAGTTTTATTAATGGGTTGTCGAGCTGTTGAACTCGATTGTTACGATGGAGATAAGATCGATGGTCCGATAGTTAAACATGCGTATACATTGGTAAAAGCTTGTAGTTTTCGTTCGATTATTCAAACCATGGCATTGAACTTGTTCAAAGTTTCACCGTTCGTTTGATTTTCAAATTAAAAAGAAAAAACGACAAAATATTCTCTTTAGTTATCCGGTTATTTTAAATATTGAAAATCATTGCTCAGCGGCACAACAGAAAATCATGGCGAATATTTTGAAAACAATTCTCGGTGGTAAAAATGTTGATTAAAAGAGTTTTTTTCCATTAGAAATTCATCTCGAACGATTCTAGATCAATTAATAACGAAACCATTGCCGAATCGCGATCCATCAGTTTTACCATCACCGAATGATCTCAAATATAAAGTTTTGATTCGCGTAAACTAGAAAATTTTGTCCGTTTTTTTTTAAAAATAGAATCGATTTATTTAGAGTAAAAAATTGAGCAAAAAACATAAAATGAAAGTTAAAGAAGATGACGATGATTTCTTCTTCAATCCTGTTACGAAAAATGTTGAACCGGAATTAGGAGAATTATTCGTTTATTTACAAAATGTTTCTTATCTCGATTATCAATCAGCTAAAGCTAAATGTTCGTTTGATTCATTTTAAACTAAACACAAACACAAAACAGCAACATTTTTAGATTCTTGTTTTCATTCATCATCACTTTCCGAAGGCAATTTCTATGATCATATTAAAACCGATCCAATCGGTTTAATTCGACAAACAAACTGGCGACTTATTCGTACATATCCCGGTGGTCTTCGACAAGATTCAAGTAATTACAATCCCATTCATGCATGGAATTTCGGCGTGCAATTAGTCGCATTGAACTATCAAAATAATGATGAATCGATGGCATTATGTTACGGTAAATTTCTCGATAATGGTGGTTGTGGTTATGTTCTTAAACCGAAATATTTACGTCAATCAAATGAAAATCAATTTTATCCATTGAATCCGATCCATGATTACGATACACCAATGTATTTAACAATTCATATGATTAGTGGACAATTTCTACCTTTGTCAAGCGAAAATTCCAAAGATATTCCTGATGTTTATGTTCAAATGTCGATACATGGTTTAGCCTGTGATGAAAATACTGAAAAAACAAAATTTATTAACAACAATGCGTTCGATCCAATCTGGAACGAAACATTTCGATTTCATATTCGTTTTCCTCAATTAGCTTTGATCTATTTTGCTGTTATGGATTATGATAAATTAAGTCAAGATGATCGTCTCGCCTATTTCTGTTGTCCAGTCACGTTACTTCAATCAGGATATCGTCATATACATTTACGAGCAAATAATAATGATCCAATACATTCAACACTTTTTGCTCATATCGATATTCAATATGAAGATACAGAGACAACTTGTCGTACTCGACTGTAATTCAGTTTTAAAAAAATAATAAAATCGAATTTTGCATTTGTTTTTTGTTCGAAAATTTATTTTATATTGAGACAATCTTTTTTTTTATCACGCAAAAATCGGTGTCGGCGTTTGAACATGACCAAGTCGTTGTTTCAAATGTTCGACTTCGCCACCATATTTACACACGGCTACACGCATCATTGCAAGCATATTATGTGCTGCTGTATTATGATCGTGTATGCCACCGTAGAAAGCCACTGTTGCATCTTTACCAATATAACTTTTGATCATACCTCGACCGCCTGGATGTGAATCAATAAAACGACTGACATCGTGAATAAAGCCGGCAATTAAAACTAACGCACGACCGTCATCTTGACGTGCCAATTCTTGATATTCTTCGAACGAAATATGTGGCAAATTTGTATTGACTTGTGGCCATGTGATTGTTTTGCCCATTTGATCGAGTGCTTTGCGTGCCATCGTATATCGGCCTTTAGCAATTTCATTTTGTGGAAATTCTTTTAGATTACTTGCTAAACCGATGAATTTAAAAAATTGTATCGCATATTTTGTGGGATCATATTGAAACCATTTCAATGCATTTCGATAATCGGATGGAAATTCATGATGAAAATTGTGATAACCTTCGCCAAGAGTAACAAGAGCAGTAATAAAATGATCACGTGGCGTATGTCGATCGTCGAATGGTGAATCGCCAAGATAATGTGCCAATGAATTAACACAAAATGTTGAATGATGAACGAAAACAAGACGAAGAACACCGGCAAAAAAGTAACCACCACGATAATCACCCCAACCAAGACCACAGACGAGTGTTGGAAAAACGAATGCCATGAAAAAAGCAAGACTAAGATAGTTCTGATGTTGCCATTGAATAGCTTTGTCACGTGTTAAATCAGTTACATCGGCTACACCAGGTCGACGACGTGGTTTGAATAATAACCAGCCAATATGTGAATAGAATAGACCTTTGTGTGCACTGTATGGATCGAGATCAGTGTCGGTATATCGATGATGTGCACGATGACCACGTGACCACCATTGAGCTGATCCTTGAACGGAGCCAGCACCCAATATTAAGAGTAAATATTTCAAGAATGGACTTGCTTCATAAGCACGATGAGCAAATAAACGATGATAACCACCTGTTATGCCAAAGCCAGTTAGATAGTACCAAATAAAAGTAAAAATAGCTGTTTGCCACATGAATTGACTTGTGAAAAGACCATAGAGAGCAATGAATGGTTCGAGACATAATAAAGTTGCTTGTGGCCAATTAACTTCTTTGTACCAATTTGACCATGTTATTGGTGGTAATTCCGGTTCGTTCAATAATGTTCGTGCAACATAATTATTTTTAATAAAATCTTCTTCTTGTTGTTCTTTAGTCATTGGTTTTTTAGTGTCATCTGTGTTGATGATCTCTTCTGTTCGTTGTTTCATCGGTAGATCTAATGGTGTGGGCACATACGGCATAGATGTGCCTGTTGATTTGATTGTTTCAGTAATATAAACCATTATAACCGACTCTTGTTTTTAGGATCTAAAAGGAAAAATGTCCGATAGCAGAGAAATGAAAAATTTCATTCGGTTTTTATAGTAAAAGTAACGTGCGTCAGAGCATTCTTTTCTTTTTGTTCGTACTTAAAACAAAAAACTTAGGTGCGAATATGTAAGACGCAATGTTCGACTTCTTTTGTTTTCGAACTGGAAAGTTCGTGAACTATTATCATGCCAGATAATACTTCTTCATTTCGTTCGACCGACAACTTAAAATTTCGTCAAGATAAAAATAAACAAAGGCGCGTTTGTTCTTTTTTTTCTCTTATTTGGCTAAAGTTAAAAGATTACTTTGTTTTGTAGAAACGAAAAAAAACACGACTAGTACAAAAAAGTCATCTGTTGCTTTTATGTCGATCAACAGGAATAATAGAGAAAAAAAAACGATAAAGCTCGAATTATCTTATCACGTACTAGAAACATCGTAGAGAATAAAATATGTTCTTCGCACATGCATTTCTTTTTATTATGACAAACGAGAACGAATAAATAAATAGTTACATAGACATATTGATTTTATTTTTAGTCATTTGAATAACTCCACTTATGGGCATCACATTGCGTCGTCAATTGAATAGAAAATCAATTATTATACCTTTTAAAATACATATTGAATTAGATCAAGGCATAGCGTTTGCTTTCTTGTTTTATCTCGCAAATATTATCATTATTTGAATATACGCAATTTATTTATGTACTTTTAAATAACGTTTAGCAATGACGATTACAGGTGTTTTTTAGTTAGAAATAGTCATTGCATGAACATTGAATATTTTTACGAAAATGATGAATTCGATTGGCATCACGAACCATAATGTCATATTGACGAATTTGAGCAATTAATTTTATTGCATTATCTATTCAAAAAGGACGGATGAGTACAGAAAAAAATCGATCAATTATGCAATATTACGTACGACAATCGCCACAGATACGAAGATTATTTGTTATTTGAATTCGTGTTGCTTTAGGATTGACAACAAAATTCCACGCGATTGCTAAACGTTCGCTATGACCACACAGAACTGAATCAACTGTTTCATCTTCTCGCAACGATCTCGTGATCCAACTTGAATCATATTGAAATCCTCATTCAATTAGTTCATCAGAGAGTCTTTTCACTTCAGAATAAATCTCATCCGATTGCGGATGCTTTCTTCAGATCACCAATAGAACCGTAGATATTTGCAAGAAGTGTTGAACCAGAAGTTAATACATTAGGTGAGTCAGAGAAAATCTTCGTCATACGATCGTAAACAGGCTGCGCAAGTTCAATGTTGTTGCTATTTCGTAAACTAGATAATAATGTCACTGAAAGCAAGAAAATGCTTTCGTATTTAGCAATAATAGTCTTTTAGAAGACATACTGTACATTGGTAAAACGGGTGGATGATTAGATTCATATTGGTTAATTAATTGTTGAGCTTCATCGAAAAATGAAGCACGTACTAGACAATCGACCTAGAAATCGAATGATTATAATTCGAATTCGGATAAATATCGTTTTACCATTTAATATGCATATGTAAGTAATCTCATCGTTGAACTTTGATGGCATTTGACAGTAGAGTTCCATTGCCTCAGTTCCCATTCCGTTTAGTCCATAACTATTTACTAATAATCAATATTCTATAGAATTACGCAACAAAATTAAATTCACTCATAGCTGTGTATCCAAATTGATCATGACGAGGTTGTTTGACGAAGATTTCTTTTGATTTTTCAACACAACCAACTTTACCCCACATATCAATTAATAACTTTTGAATTCGATCATTAACAAGAAAGGTTTGTGGAATATGTTCAATTATTTGTTTACATAGAGAATAATCACCAATTTTTGCTAGTGCTTTGATGACAATGAAATAGATCAAGAACTTTTTCTGTCTTGTCATCATTCATAAGATATCCTAAATGAATTCTTCGTTTTTTTTTCTCGATATTTAATAAATCAAAATCTTGCCAGTCATCAACGCTCCAAACAATTCAGTAGTTTTATTTTTTATTGATTGAAATAACGAATCAGCTGTTTCCATATCGCCGCATTTAATCAATGCATCAATTCATAAATCGATTATTGGAATAATAAACTTTTGAAATAGTTGGTAGAATCTGTTTTAACAAAGTCAACGCATCGGACGAACCTAATTGAGCACAACAATTCAACAAACAAATATAAACAACACGATCAGGATTTTGAATTTCCTTGAATAATCGAATAGCTTTGTCCGGTTGATTATAGAGTTTGTAGCACAAAAGAATCATTGATGATCAAAGTTGACTTGATTTGTTGATGAATTCGTGATCCAAGTTCGAATTCATTTAATTTGCTACAAGCCTTTAGAACTTGAGAGAAAATTGACGATGAATAATTTGTATTCAGCTGAATATCGTCTTTATGTTTATCAAATAGTTGAAGAGTTTGTCGATATTGACATTGATCATTGTATATTTTCATTTGATTAACTAGATGAACATTTGATTTTTTAGTTATTGAACGTGTAAAACGAACTACTAAAATCGTAGGAGATGGACAATGACTAAATAACATTTTTGAAATATAAATGTTGAGAATAATTACCCAGTACGAACAGTTCGAATACGAGCGCACTCTATTGTTGCAAACGAATAGATTTCCATTGGTTCGAACGAACTAATCATTAAAAAACAAAGACAAAATTATTATTATTCTTGTCCTTTTTTTTCGTATTACAAATCGTTGTTTTATTCATCAATTTCGAATTGCAAAATATCATGACCGATAATCTATCGAAAAGTATTAAATCAACTGAACATGAACTTTCATGGGCAGGCCGAAATCTAAAAGGCAACAGTGCTGAAGATGGTAATTAGTTGTTGTTGATGAAATTTAAAATAAAATCTTGTTTTAGTCAAAGAATTATGTGATGAAATCGAAAACTATCAACAATTAGAAGCTCTACGTCTCGAAGGAAATACAATTAACGAAGCAGCAGCTACAGCTATTGGTCAAGCTTTGGAAAAACATAGTGAAATTCAACGTTTGATTTGGAATGATTTGTTTACAACTCGTTTGAAAACCGAAGTACCACCGTCATTGATTAAACTAACTCAAGGTTTGATTACAAACGGTTGTCATATCGTTGAACTCAATCTAAGTGATAACGCTTTCGGTCCAATCGGTGTCGAAGGTTTGAAAACATTTCTTTCGTCTTCGGCATGTTTTACACTCGAAGAACTTCGATTGAATAACTGTGGCATGGGCATTGGCGGTGGAAAAGTAAGTTTGTTGTTTAAGTTCGATTTCGATGAAACGAAATCTGTTCGTTTTTGTTTAGTTATTAGCTGAAGCTCTACTTGCTTGTCATGAAAATAGTGGCGGTAAATTTGCGTTGAAACAATTTGTTGCCGGACGAAATCGACTGGAAAACGAAGGTTCACAAGCGTTAGCCAATGCGTTTTCCACCATTGGAACATTGGAAGTCATTCGAATGCCACAGAACGGCATTCGTCCGCCCGGTATCGAAGCATTGACCAATACATTTGTACAAAATCCAAATCTTCGTATTATCGATCTTAATGATAATACAATAACATTAGCTGCCGGTAAATTAGCATCAGCTATCGAAAAACTGCCCAATTTACAGATAATTAATCTCGAATCATCGTTGATTCGCACGCAAGGTGCGTTGGCTGTTGCACGAGCAATTGTTTCACATAAGAACTTGCAAGAATTGTATCTTGGTTGTAATGAAATTCATACAGAAGGCGCAATTGAAATTGGAAATTCAGTGAAAAATATGCCGAGTTTGCGAGTCTTGGATTTGAATGGTTAGTTGATAGTTGACGGAATGAAAATGATTTGTTTTTTTGATTGATAGGAAATTGTTTTGGTCCCGATGGTATCGAAGAAATTCGTGGTGTTCTGGAAAATACGAGTTTTCTTAATCAAATGGTTTTCAGTGATGATGAAGGAAGTGATGACGAAGAGGAAGAAGAAGGTGACGGTGATGAATATGATGAAGAAGAAGATGAAGAAGAAGGCGAAGAAAATGATGAAGATTATGAAGACTACGAAGATGAAGAAGGCGAAGAAGAAACTGAATCACCATCGTTCTTCTTTGGGTCGAATAATAACACAAATCCAATTCAGCAACAAGCCTGGAATAATTTTCAATTTGGTTTCAATAATAAATTAAATATTAGTCAACAAGAATCAATCGGCGGACTATCAAGTATGATAGCAGGTTTTGGTCTACAAGTAATTTTAACAAAACAGAAACAAGAGAATTTTAATGATTTTTTTGCTTTTATTTTTGTAGAACAACGAAAATAAATGGACAAAATTAACTAATCTTCAACAAATGAAAGAGTATATTAAAGTTCGTTGATGAAAAATGTTGTTTTTCGTTGTCATTATTTCGAATTTGTTTTAGTCCGATGAACAATCGATTGATCGAGCTATTCAATTGCTTGAAGATCTATGGAAAGATGCAACTGTTCCTTCGAACGATAGTTCATCAATTGCTTGTAAATTTTTGAATTCAACATTTAAAATTCGTCTATTTTTGATATTTAGCAAATACATTTCAAGCATTGAACTTCAATGGTGATACCGAACGAACTTTTAACGAACGTTTACTAGTTATTCTCGGTTTTGTTAAAGTAAAATTTTGACAAAGACAATGCTGGTATTTTTTTATGATTGATACTATAGGATGAACAAACCGGTCGTCAACGTCGAACATTAACTCAACGTGATAAGATCTACAAAACACTCGTTGATAGTCATCAATCATTACCGAAATCAACAAAAAATCTTCTTTCTGTTTTTCTTCAAAATGCTCCGTAAATAAAAATATTATTTCCATTTCTATTCAATTTGTGTTTTCTTTTGTAGCAATGAACCAAATTCAGCATCGAACGACGCCAAACAACAATTATTAACCTTATTAAAAAAATAAAACGTGTTTTTTTTTCGTGCTTTCTTTCTCTCTCTCTCTCTCTTTGTCTTGTATCTATTTTTTAATTGAGAAAAATAGATAATTAACGAAAAACCAAACATAAACATATATTTTTTTTTCTTACTGATTGTATATTTTTGAAGATAAGAGGATGTTCAAACGTTTATTTGTCAATCAATTGATTGTTTCGACACGTTTTCTTTCACAATATTATTCGAAAAAAAAGTATATTGTACCCACACGTCTCAGTGTTACACAAGGTAATCAACATTTAGAAATTGATTTATTCGACAATGAAAAACAGCAAACACTCGGTCGAATGTCATTAAACGAAGCACAAAAATTAGCCAAATATCGAGATTTAATTCTCGTTCTGTTCGATGAATCCAAAGATCCGCCTGATGTGCGTTTAATGACAGGCAAACAATTAGCATCGATACGTGATGAAACACGAAACAAGAAAAAACAAGAAACAGCCAATGAGAAAGTGACCGATTTCGGATTACGACTTCGATCGAATATAGCAGATAAAGATCTATCAACGAAAATTTCTCAAGCCAAAGCTGCACATGCCAAAGGCTATAGTGTTCGATTTACATTAGATTTCGGACGTTCGATTGATGAAAAAGAAGTAGAAGCAATTGTAAGTTGATTGAAGAAGAAAAAAAAAACAAAAAAGAAAGAATTGATTTTTTTTAGGCGGAAAGAACATCCGAACAAAAAGCATTTCTCGAACGATTAAAACCCTATTTAGAAGAATTTCCTAAAGTACACACGAATTCGAAAAGTCTTCGTTCGATTATTCTCATTGCACCTTCGAAATCACTTGCAGAAAAACCAACAAAATAAATAAACTGAACTCTTTTTCTTCAGATGTTAAGATTGTCTCATCGTTCGACTCTGTTTATTTCACAAATTCGAACGAATTCAACTAAAAGTCAGAAAAAACTCAATCCATTTAATATCGAATATGACGTCGAAAAACAGACCATCGTCTATCCATCGGAATTAATTCTTAACAATCAAAAATATCCAACTGATTCGTGGACAAATGTCACACCGCATATACTCTCGCGTGTCGGATTAAATCTACACAAACAAAAAAATCATCCACTCTTTCATTTAACAAATCGTATTCGACAATATTTTCATCAATTCCATGATCCTGGAAAACTATCACAGAAATTCTCCGTTTTCGATAACATACCACCGGTTGTAACAGTCGAACAGAACTTTGATTCGATTTGTACACCGATCGATCATGTTAGTCGAACGAAATCGATGAATTATTATCTCAATCAGAAGACACTGCTTCGTGCACACACATCAGCACATCAAGTTGATCTATTACGATCGGGTTTAAATGCATTTCTATGTATTGGTGATGTCTATCGACGTGACAGCATCGATCCAACACATTATCCAATATTTCATCAATGTGAAGGCGTGAGATTGTTTAATAAAGAAGAATTATTCATTTCAAATAAAAATGTACGCGGAGACAAAAATGATCTTGAGATTTTCTCATCAAATGGTAATTTGAATTTCAATTAACAGCAAAATCACGTTTTTGTTTTTCTAGAACATCAAGATTCATTTAAACAAGAAGGTCATACACTTGAAGCTGTGAAATTAGTCGAAGCTAATCTCAAACAGACAATAACCAATCTTTTTCAAACACTTTTTCCTAATGTTGCATCATTAAAATCGCGTTGGATCGATGCAAGTTTTCCGTTTACACATCCATCTTGGGAATATGAAATTGAAATCAATGGCAAATGGTACGAACTACTCGGTTGTGGAATTATTCAACATAAAGTTCTTGAAAATAGCGGTCTAACTAAGGATTATATCGGCTGGGCATTTGGTCTCGGTTTAGAACGTATAGCGATGATTATGTACGGCATACCTGATATACGTTTATTTTGGACAAAAGATTCAGGATTTTTATCACAATTTGCATTTGATGATTCGAATAAAACCGTTGAATATAAACCGATTAGTGTCTATCCGCAATGTATAAACGATTTATCAATGTGGATGAATACGAAACAAATTGATCCATCGGATTTCTATGATTTAGTTCGAACATTAGGCGGTGATTTAATTGAACAAGTGATGTTAATCGATGAATTTTTTCATAAGAAAAAACAGAAACATTCGCAAACATATCGTATTATCTATCGATCGATGGATCGAACATTAACTAAGAATGAAATCAATGTTATACATAAAGATATAGAAAACCATTGTCGACGATTATTTGATGTTGAAATTCGTTGATTGTTTGTTTGTTTGTTTTTTTGTTTCTAGACAAAGAAATAAAACTAGATTATTAACCTATGAGACATTTATCTACATTATTTCTTCAGATTCTTTCACTCTCTTTATTCGAACAGTACAAATGTCGAAGATTGACACATTTATCATTCGAGATGATGGTGAATATCTTCCGAATAATAATCAATTGCCTGTCATTATCTATCATCAAGTATTCGAAAGAAAAACTGTATCAGCTTGTCAATGGGAAGATTTATTCAAGAAGAATCATTTCGGTAACTCATGGCGAGATGGAATCTATCCGTTTCATCATTATCATTCGACAGCTCATGAAGTACTCGGATGTTATGCAGGTCGAGCACGAGTTCGACTCGGTGGAGATAATGAACAAGTTCGACGAGATGTTGAATTGACTGCTGGAGATTGTGTTCTTATTCCGATAGGTGTAGCACATAAAAATCTCGACGAAAATTCTGATCTTGCTCTTGTTGGAGCGTATGATTTAGATGGCAACGATGTTGATATGAACTATGGTAAAAATGCTGATGAACGAAAGCAAGCTGAGGAAAATATGAAACAAGTGAAAATTCCTCGATTAGATCCTGTTCTCGGCAATCAAGGTGGACTAAATCAATATTGGAAGACGGAACATAACAACCACGAAGACTACTAATTTTTTTTCTTTTTCGTTCTTCCAACGTCAACCTTGTTGTTTCATGTGTATGTTATGTATACATATGCAAAGTGCACCCTCACGTCATTTACATGAAACCAATGCGTAAGAGTGTTGTTTCACGTTTTCTTTTTATTTGAATAAACGATGAGTAAAATTCAATGGGACAGGTTTGTGGGATTTATTTCGAAAAGAAATATGGTTTAACTATTTTAATGTTTTAAGATTGAATAGTGTCGATCAATTTGAAGAAACAAAAACTTATCAAAAAGAACTTATCGATCGTCTTAAACATCGAGAAACACTTGTTAAGTACAAAATAACCGGCAAAAGTTATGCTCGAATTTATTTTCTGAATCAAGCTGAAGACGCTATTTGGTATTACAGTGTAAAACATAAAATAAAACGAGAAGCATGTATGATGAAAAAAACAATTTTCTTTATATATTGTGATCGTAATTATTTTGTATTCAAGGCAAAATCAAAGATATCGTGCAAATTCGTCATGGTTTTACGACGAATGTATGGAAGAATTGTTTACGTCGAAAGAAAATCTCACCTGACAAATCAAAATATGCTTTTTCAATACTTTATCGTAATAATCGTTATTCGTTAGATCTACTTGCTGATAGTATCAAAGTCTGTTGTCAATGGATCGAATGTTTAGAATATCTCGTTACAATCTACAAATCACATTTACGTTCTCATCACCCGATAACGGATCGTTGGATATCATTTCTTTTTTCGTATGTTGATCGTGATCATTCAGGGTATTTAAATCGTTCGGAAATTCAACAGTTATTATTCACATTAAATGTTGAACTCGATGAACGAACCATTGATCAATATTATAATCAAGCAAATATTCGAATAGATAGTTATGAACAATTGAAAAATTTAGATAAAGAAGAATTTCTTCAATTCTATAAATTCGTTTCCTATCGACCGGAATTAGTTAAAATCATGTGCCAGTAAAACGAAGAGAATCTAAATAAAAGAAAAATCTTCATTCTTTTTCTTAGATATAATGGTAATACATCAGATGAAACAGCAACTCTACTTTCGGAATATTCAATTTTATATAAAATACCACGGCAGACACCACTTGAACCACCACAAGATAAATCTCGATTGTTATTTCGTCCTCGACAAAAACGACTGCCGACTGTGGATGAAATTGAAAATAAGAAAAACTATCTTACAGCTGAACAATTAAAAGATTTCCTACAAAACGAAGAACAAATAACTGATCTTTCGTTGGATGAAAGTTGCAAATTAATTGCACGATTTGAACCGTCAAATGAAGGACGAAAATACGATGAATTAGGCATTGACGGTTTTCGATTGCTTTTACTTCACGATGAATTTTGCATTATGAATCCTCACAAAATGCATCATATTTATCATGATATGACAAGGCCACTTACGGATTACTTTATAGCTACATCACATAACACGTAAAATGTCGTTTGATTTTCTTTTTGTTGTTGTTGTTGTGTTGCACAAGTGAAATGTTTAGATACATTCGAGATAATCAAATCTTGGGCGATTGTACACCGGAAACGTATATTCATGCATTGCGAACAGGCTGTCGAGCTGTTGAATGTAATTCGACATTTGCCATCTGTTTTTGCTTTAGTTTTCATCGAAATTATTTCTAGTGGATTGCTATGATGGAGATAATATGGAACCGATTGTTTATCATGTGAAAAATTTAACAACAGCAATAACATTTCGAGAAATAATTCATGCAATTGAAACACAAGCTTTTCTTGTTTCACCGTAAGATTGACGAGTTAATCTTGTTTTGATAATTATTATTAGATATCCATTGTTTTTAAATCTGGAAAATCATTGTTCGTATGAACAACAAGGTGTCATGGTACGAATACTGAAAGATATATTCAAAGATCGTCTTCTTCTTCAACCGTTAGTCGATGATTTCGATCGATTACCATCACCTGAAGATCTCAAATATAAAGTACTCATTCGAGTATGTACTTTCGAAAAGCAAACAATGTAATCGTTTTGCATTTTCAATAGAGTCGTCGATATCCAAAAGGTAAAACTCCTGCTGATCCAACATCGAATCGAAGTAACGACGAAACCGAACCTAATCCGAAAGTAAACAGATCAGGTTTTTCTTTCTCGTGAGATTTTTATTGATTATAATTTAGGATTTTCATCCGGATTTCGTGAGTTTGATTATCTATGCACAGATTGTTTCGTTTACGAATATTGAACATACAATGTCAACACGTAATTAATCTTAAAATTTCGAATTTGATTATTTTTATTTTTTATTTGCAGAGAAATGTTTTCATACGATTTCATTCAAAGAATCGAAATTGGATGAATTAATCGATAGCAAATCATCTGAACATTTAGATTTAATTAAACTAACAAAGCAACATCTAGTTCGAGTTTATCCTGGAGCTAAACGACAAGATTCAAGTAACATTGATCCAGCTAATTATTGGATCTATGGTAGAATGATTTCACTCAAATAAATATCGAAATTTGAATTTGTTCATTTAGGCGTGCAAATGGCTGCATTAAATTATCAATCGACAGACGAATCAATGTGTCTTCAATATGGATTGTTTAGTGATAATGGCGGTTGTGGTTATCTATTGAAACCAAGTTGTTTATTATCTGATAGTGAATCATTCGATCCAAAATCGAAAACTCATGGAAAAAGTCAACAGATTGAAATACTTCTCATCAGTGGACAACATTTACCGAAAGAAGATAATGATATTACTGATACAGATATTGTCGATCCGTATGTTGAAGTGTCAACATTTGGTATCGATTGTGATAATAGCAAAAATCGAACGCCATCTGTTCGAAATAATGGTTTGAATCCAATTTGGGATTATCGAATTAAATTAACGATCCATTGTCCTGAGTTATGTCTAGTTAAATTTCTTGTACGTGATGAAGATCGATTTGGTCGGTCGAAATTTCTCGGACAATTTGCATTGCCTTTTACGGCTATTCAACCGGGCTACAGACATATTAAATTAAAAGATAAACTCGGAAATTTTATTCATGGAACTTTATTTGTTCATATAAAAATAAATGAATAAAACCTATTTTTGGAATATTTTGCTTAAATAAATTTTGCTTATTTCCAGAATGTTTTCTCAACAGATTCGTTGTTTCCATCGTTCATTAGTTCGACTAGCTCGTGGAGTTCGTCGAACAGATGCTCCCAAACCTTTGCCACCATTGACTCATGAGGAGATCGCAGACGATGTGTCCGTACAAGAACAATTCGCTCGATTAGAACAAGAAAATGAGATCGAAGATGATCCACCTGAGAGAACATCCATCGATCCGAGTACAACAAGTATTATTCTTTTTCCTGGACAAGGCACACAATTTGTTGGCATGGGGTACGTCGAATTTGCAAGAGAAAAATAAAGATTTTTACATTACCAAAAAAAATCTCTTAGACAACAAGTGATAAATTATCCGAATGTAAAAGAAATGTTTAATGTAGCACATCGAATACTTGGCTATGATCTCTATGCCAAATGTACGAACGGACCTATTGAAGATTTAAATCAAACGCTTTATGCTCAACCAGCTATCTTCGTAACATCATTAGCAGCTGTACAAAAATTGAAAGCTGAAAATCCAAAAGTAAACTCATCGATTGAATTTCGATTCGATAATGATTGTTGTTTTTTAGGTAGTAGAAAATTGTGTTGTAACAGCCGGTTTTAGTCTTGGTGAAATTACTGCACTTGTTTTCGCCGGTTGTATGACATATGAAGACGGTCTTCGATTGATTAAAGTTCGTGCTGAAGCGATGCAATCGGCATCGAATGAAGTCGATAGTGGTATGATGTCAGTTTTTGTCGGTCGAGACACGAAATTAACACTCGCCATGGATGCAGCAAAAGAATGGTGTACTAAATACATGAAAATCGATGTACCTTGCATACAAATCGCTAATCATATGTATGCAGAATGCAAAGTTCTTGCTGGACATAAAGAGGTTAAATTTAAAAAAAGCAAACAAACGTTTCAAATACAAATTCAATAAATATTTTGTTTAGGCTTTACAATTCATCGCACATAATTACAAAGTTTTCGGTATTCGTCGAATTAAATATTTGCCTGTTAGTGGCGCATTTCATACGCCTTTAATGGCATCAGCTAAATTGAAATTAATCAAAGCTCTCGATAAAATCGAAATACAACCACCGTTGATACAAGTTATGTCGAATGTATCGGGCAAACGTCATTCGACTGATGTTGCAGCTATAAAACGATCGTTGAGTCAACAATTAACGAAAAGTGTTCTCTGGGAACAATCGATGCATAAAATTTATCAACGTGATAAACATCTAGCATTTCCGAATACATTCGAATGTGGACCGGGCAAGCAACTCGGCTATCTTCTACGATTGAATAATAATAAAGCTTATCAAAACTACCAACATGTCGATGTTTGAAGAACAATTGTTGTTTTGTTATTAAAAAATAAACATCGAATGGAATTTGTTAACTATCATTTATTGTTAGAGAATAGTAGAATGTAATCCATTGAGATCTTGTATACAAAAAGAAAAGAAAAATAAAACGAACATTGAACACACACACGTACAGATTGGATTGGGATGAAACAAAAAATAAATAAATAAAACGAATAAAATCGATTGATCTATGGTGAATCTGAAGATGTCGATGATTTCGTTCGAGTATCAACTGCATCTTGCCACAATTCACCGATTTTCAATAAGGCAATGCATCGTCGTCGTTTGGTTTCTCGTGAAGCTGCCGAATCGCTTAGAACTCGATCGCAAACATCACGTTCAATGCTTTCGATTTCGAGTTTTGTCGCTCGCCAAAGTGCTTCCATCGATTTGGCAGCTGTATCAGCTTCAAGTTTTCGTTTTTGTTCTTCGGTTAATGGTACAGCTGGTGTTTTGGATTTCGAATGTCGATGAGTTTTCGTTGGTGATGCCGAAACAGCAGCAGCAGCATCAGTTGTTTTTGTTGTCGTTGAGGGTGATGCTGTTTGAGAATCTGATGCTGAATAACCTTGATATTCTAAATGTCCTGAATGATGTTGAAATGGATATTGACTACTCTCTTGTCCTTCTTCGGATTCTGCTACTTCGTCATTAACAGCTTGTGCTAATTTCGACATCGATTGACCCCATTCAACGGCTGATTTAACTGTTTTGACTGTTTCTTTAACGACATGAACTCGTTCTTTCCATGTCGATTGCATATGTTTACCAAAGCCGAGAACACGTCGGCCGATATGACCTTCTTGAGATTCAAATTTATTCAACCATAATTTGGCTTTCGATGCATAAATATATCCGATTGCATGAAGAATATGTTCACCATAGGGTGCATTTAATAAATTCGGAATGTCTAATTGAGTTATTTTAGTGAAATTTTCCAATGATTCACTATATTGAGCATCGGTACAATTTGGTGGTACAGCTTCTGTGAAAACGGATAGTTTATAGATTAAATTTGTTGCTAATTGTTTGACACGTTCGTCTCGTGCTGCTGAACGTTCTTCAGCATAAGCTAAACGTTTTCTCATTTTTTCTTCTTTTTCTTCTTTCGTTTCTTCGGCATTTTTCTTTTCAGCATCTTTTATGACTTCACTAATTGCATGTTTGAATGATTTTGCCAATTCAAAATCACCGATAATCTTCGTAAATTGTTCGCCACCGAACATTAAACGAAAGAATTCTTCAGCATCGAAATCATCAAGATTCATTCCAGCTCCACCATTGGCCATAATACGATCATCTTTACCGTATCTAAAGAAAAATTATTCATATTGAATTCAAAATAAAAATACAAAAATTTCAATCAATTACCGATTATAAAGCGTACGTTTTTCTGGGTCACTAAGAATGGCTAAAATGCGAACGGAAAAAGATTTTTAATTTCTTGAATTGTTTTTTTTTGCTTTTACTGTATGCTTGAGAAATTAATTTGAATCTTTCGGCATATTCTTTTCGTGTTATTTCATTGAGATTTTGTGTTCGATCGGGATGATATTGTAATGAAAGTGAATAATAAGCTTTTTTGATTTCGGATGCAGTTGCTGTCGGTGAAACATTGAGAATATTATAATACGTTCTATCTAATGGAGCTTCATCGGTCCCCGTTTTACCGAGAAAACCCGAACGAATTCCACCTGTCGACGATTTACTTTTATCATCTTTATCACCGGATGATGCCATAGTGTATCAATATCAAAATAGAACTAACTAGTTTATCTAAAAAATAGCAAAAGAAAAATGTTTACAAATTCAAACATTCTCGATCGAATTCGATTGTTGATTAGTTTCGTTGTAAATAATTAACTGACGAAGAAAAGCTGAGTTCGGTTGAATGATATGACGACGTGAACGAAGATGAATAATTGCTTCTTCGATCGACATCGAATGATGCTTGATAAGATAAGCACAACATAATGTCGACGAACGTGAAACACCACAAGCACAATGCACGAGAACTCGACCGTTCGATTGACGAGCATCATCGATGAATTGACAGGCTTGTTCGAAATGTTTTTTCATGTCACAAGAAATGCTATCGTCGGCTTTGAGAAATAAATGTTTTACAGTTGGTGCAATCAGTTTTTTGCTTGGTGGCGACAAAAGTACGGACAGAATGTGAGTGATATTCAATCGACCGAGACGGACCTTATTTTATTATTATTATTTTTTTTATTAAAAGAAAAATTTTTATTGATCGAACAATAAGAACGAATTATTTTACTTGATCTTGAAGTGATTTGATACCGCCTAAATACAAAAAATTCTCGAAGATTAATGTCGGTTCGAGAGGAATCGTTTTCGGTGGATTTTTATTGTCTAATAAATAAATACGAATGTGATTGAGACGTTTTTCTACGGGATCGACAGGTTTTCGGACGGAATTTATCGTTGTCTTGCTTTGATTTGACATATTCTTTGTTTTCGATTTGTTTTATGCAAATATCAGATCTTGCAGTGTATTAATCAATTCACATTGTGAAAATGGTTGATGATTCAAGGACAACATTTTGTTTGACTCATAAAAAATAGTCATGACTGGCTGTTTGTTTGTTAACATTGACAATCAATGATTTTCATAGAACTACGGATAGATGTCTATACAAGTCGAGAGAATCTGACAACTAAAAAAAAAGACTTTATTTCGAAACTAAAAGAAAAGCAATGCGTACAAATACATGTATCAACAACAATAACGACAATAAGATTATTTAAAAAGAAAAGAAAAAACAGAAACTGTTTTTATCAGACACTGTCCTATCGTCGCTGTATTGTTGGCATGTTATGGAATTTTGATGATGCATATGTACACGTGACTTGAGACGGAGTTTTTATGACTGGACCCTTTGGTGGAAGATAGACTTCTTCGAGACATTCATCGTTGGAATCTTTTCTCTTTCGATGAGTTGTGTTTTTCAATTGAGCAACATTTGTGGTTAATGTTTTCAATTGTTGATACACGAAACGAAGATCACTTGATTGTTCGTAATCGAAATTATATCGATAACCGGATCGTTTCGGTGGGATCGGAGCTTGTCTCATTATTGGCCGATCGTATAATACAATTGATGAGTGTTGTTCACTGTTCAATTGGTTTTCTTCGACAGAATTCGAAGTTAACACAACCGCTGCAGCCGTTGTTGAAGAGATAATACCTCGACCATTTGCAGCTGCCAATAACGCATGTTTACGCAAAAATTTCAAATATTCATTTCGTATTAATGTGTAAAACAGATGCCACTTAAATCGAGCCAAATGAACTTTTGTGTGAGTAATACTATCATAGATCAACTTATTATTTTTCGAATGACGACTTATACGTCGTTTTCGTTCGATATCATGCCAAATGATATCACAAAACGTTACTGAAATAAAAACAAGCAGTTAGATATCACCTCATATTCAAAAAAAAAGACGAGTGTCGATTTGATCCCGGTTCTTGGTCATCAGTACCCTGTTGCCAGAGCACTTGATAACCGAATCATAAGCTTCAGTCTCTAATGAATGGATTTGAACCGGGATCACGGCTCA
>ERZ778019.814-NODE-814-length-52160-cov-12.633356_pt1 | contig 52160 bp, 59 predicted proteins | sample MGYA00375749_ERZ778019 | MGnify/ENA primary metagenome ERZ778019 (study PRJEB29350, sample SAMN05389821) | bioreactor metagenome | isolation source: Ammonium sulfate bioreactor | place: South Africa: University of Cape Town | collected 2014-03-17 ... | reverse complement strand
TGTTGTAGTTGTCGAGCTCGTTGTCGATGTTGTAGTTGAGGAGGTTGTAGACGTTGTGACTGATGTTGAAGTGGTCGTTGCAGTCGTTGTTGTTGTACTAGTTGAAGTTGTCGTCGTCGTTGTTGTTGTTTTGTTTCCTGGATTTATTTCACATAAACGAGGTTCTACCAGAGTAAAATTATATGTCGAATAGTCGAATGAACAACTATAGTCGAGGAAACTAGCTTGCGCATTGTCGCACAATAAACTAGATATACGATAACCTTGTGGATTATCACTGATAGCGTAAAGCATCATGAGAATGTAATATTGATCACAACTGCAATTAACTCGTGTTGTTCCAAAGTTAAAATTTCCTAATCCCAAAGTTAAAGATGGAGTACCTTCAAAATCTTCGTTTAAAATTTTTTGTACTTCTTCACAAGATCCATACATTTCGTAAATTCCATCGTTTAAATCAATTGTTGGATTTTCACCCAGTAAAATTTCAGTACCAAGAATATTTGCATTGTACGGTATGATAAATCGTGTTGGATTAGTGATTCTTGATATTTTATTATTTCTCAAATCAATTTTTGATGTAATACGTAAGATAATCGATAAATCAACTGATTCTAATTGATTATCATTGAGATAAACCGAATTATATTGTTTTAATGCGAATAGATCGCTAGGAAACGTTGTTAAATAGTTTTGACTCAAATCAATTACATTCCATGCAATATTACAATTCAATAAATCGGACATATTTGGTGATGTATCCAATTGATTGTAAGATAAATTGAGCGACTAGAAAATTATGATTATTTCAGTATATAGATTTGTTGTTAATGGTAAAAAAAAGACTAAGAGTCTTACAATTAAATTAGGCATCGAACAGATATTTGTTGGAATTCTTGTGAATGGTCCGCGACCGTTATTTTCACCACGAGCAATAAAACTGGTAATATTACTTAGCCATGATGTAGCATTGGATATATAGGGTAATTCAGTAAGTTTGGTGCCATTTTGACAAATTAAAATAAACGTAGAGTCGTTGACTTGCGCTGAACATACTGATGACTGTAAGAAAAGCAATTTTTTTTTATTAAAAAAAAGGAATTCTTCGTTTGAATTATACGTATCAATAAATGATTTAAACTTATTTTTCTTTTCTAATTTGTGATGTTATTTTTTTAGTATTTACATTCAAAAAAATTGATTAGTAATTAAGCTAGATAGAATTAATCCGGCTGTTTGGTTTTATTATTATTATTATTATTATTAGAAATACACACAAAGTACAGTTCACACCCTAGATTAATACAGAAGGTAAAGAAGAGGAAGAAGAAGAAGACGGAAATATTACACGAACACATTCGTGCCTATTCAAAATATAGTTCAGTTTATTATATCTATTTTGTTAGTGTGTTTATATCAAAAACAGGTATCCCCGCCGGCATTGAGCAATTCACTTGCTCGTGATTGTGTTGAATTCAGCGGATTCAAATCAAGACTATGCGTAGTATTTAAATTCGATTCATATTGAGGTGAAATACTGGTCGGTGATCTGTGCGAGATAAATGTATGTAAATGAAATTTATATAATAACAGAAAGAGCTTTTCGTTTAATACCTAATTGGATCGCGATGAAGGCGTACACCTCTGGCTGATGTGCGCAAATAGCTTCTATTCAATGTTCCGGAATCATTTGCAATTGTCACAGGTCCGGGCATACCAGCAGGTAGAGGCGGTAATTGTGATGGTTTACCAGCAATTGGCGCTAACCGTAAGGTACGTAGATTTCTTGTATGTAAACGAGACTCAAGAAGAGCATTTTGAGGTGCTTGACTCATAGCAGCTGCTCGTCCAATTGATTTATTCAATACTGCTGACGCCTTCTTCGATTTGACAATGACAGCAGCAATCATGCCACCTACTATAGTCAAGAAAGCTACTAGACCAAGAACTAGGCCAACAATTAATCCGGTTCGACTTGAATCAGCTTCCCTGGCACTCGGAGAGAGAATATTGAGAAATTCTGTTGTCGATGTTGTAGAAGTTGTCGATGATGTTGTTGTCGAGCTTGTCGATGATGTTGTACTAGTTGTTCGAGTAGTAGTTGTCGTTGTAGTCGTAACACTGGTAGTTGAGGTTGTCGTGGATGTTGAAGTCGTACTAGTTGTTCGAGTTGTAGTTGTTGTTGTAGTTGTAACACTGGTAGTTGAAGTTGTTGTCGACGTTGAAGTCGTACTCGTACTAGTTGATGTGGTTGTAGACGTTGACGTTGTACTAGTTGTTCGAGTTGTGGTTGTCGTCGTAGTTGTAACACTGGTAGTTGAAGTTGTTGTGGACGTTGAAGTCGTACTAGTTGATGTGGTTGTGGATGTTGAAGTCGTACTAGTGGTTTGAGTAGTGATAGTACTTGTAGTCGAACTCGTTGAAGTTGTAGTCGTTGTTGTTGTTGTGGTCCACTGAAAACATTAAATAAGAAGCATAGAAAGACACGTCAATATTATTTTGAATCATTCACATTTAATATTGAACATGATGATAAATGATTATTGATACGATGCAATGACAAGACCATAGCAATAAGATTTACGTAGACATGCGTATCAAACAAGAGATTATATTGGTTGACGAACGATTAACATGCATAACAAACAAGAAAGTGAAAAGGAGATCATATTTGCATACAAGAGAAAGAACAAATGTTTATTTTCACATGAGACAGTTAATTCTGACTGTGACTATGAGATGGATCAAGACCACAATATTGTTTTGGAGTCAAAAACTAAGTAGAATTCAATTCATCACCACTGCTACACTTACGCCAATATCGTCTGAAGTGATTGGATAAAAGTATGTAGTTGATGTTGGATTGAAAATATTTGTATTTGTTTCTTCCGATACAGGTAAACTTGTATAATTTGAATTTATTAAAAAAGATAAAGAAGAAGTACTAGTTATCTGAACGGTAGTATTTAAAGGTTCCATTGTTGTGGTAAAATTCGTAGAAGTCTATAAAATTGGTTAAAACAGAACAAAGAAACGCACACTCACGCACACAAACAATAATCATGCCTTTATATTTTCAAGTGACACAGGCAATGATAGTGTAGCAATCGCAAGTAGAAGTGCAAGAAAACGAATAGAATAATCAAAGCATATAAAGATAATTAAATATAAGTGCATTTATTCTTATGTTTTTATCTAATTTTTCTAAGCTAATCTTCTTTAAGAATGTAAAACATACCTGTAACGATTCATTGTAACATAAACCAGTTGTAAAATTCAAAGCCGAAGATCCACATGATGACATTGTTAATGCCGAATAAGTTTCAGCATTATCTGTATTCGAACAATTGAAACTATTCAAAATATTCGAACCAGTTCGTAGAAAGATTTCTTTTAAATTTATTGATGCACACGTGCAATCCAATAAAATATTGCTGAATGTCGCACGAAGAATATTTCGATAGGTTAAAACAGCATTTTGAGTGCAAGCACCTGCAGTTAAAATTGTTGCATCATTGAATATATATGTACTATTGGTAATCGTCGATGGATAAGTAATATTAGCTGTTGATGTTGAATTGTTATTCCATGGAATTGTAACATTTTGTGGATTGATGATACTTGAACTATTGATGGGATTATCGTCGAGAAGAACGGTTATATTTTGAAGTGTTTGAAGAAATAAATCAATAGAAACAATGGAATTATTTCGTAAATCAAGAAGACGCAATGAACTTGGACTGGGAATAAGAATCGAATAGGGAAGATTTATTAAACGATTCGATGACAAATCAAGATAGGATAAAGTCGTAAAATTACCACTAGGCATATTAACAGACGTGATATCATTATGAGAAAGAGTAACTTTAGTGAATGAATCAAGACATGGAAATGTTTCGCTTGTTAATGTAGTAAATGATTGATAACTTAAATCAATTTCACGAGATGGTAATGAACAAAGATACGAAGGTAACACAGTCAGCGGAGGATTGAATTCGATACGAGTAACATTAGAAAAGTAACTACTGTTCAATAATGAGGATGGAATTACTGAAGAATTGTCAACATCATTTGTACAAGTTATTTCAACTGTATTTGTATCGGGAAATGTGAAACTACAAGCACCTGGATCCATTGATTCACTTGTCGAACTCGGATATGTTGTCTAAAAAATAATGACAATAGAACAAAAAATCTTTCGAATGAATTTGCACAAAACTTACCACATTTCTTGAAGGAACAGTTACATTTTGAGTAATACTAGTGATACTTCCGTCTTCATCAGGATAGATTTTACATTGTCTTGGATAAACTTGTGCAAAGTTGGCGGATGAATTTGTTGAATTCCATGCTGTGCATAAATTTCGTATAAACTGTTCACCATTCGTACAAGTAGCAGTGTAGAGAGGCCAAATCGATTTATCCTCCTCATCCAACCAAACCGTATTATAAATTCGAACAATATAACTTTGATCACAACTACAATTGATACGACTTGTTCCAAAATTAAGATAAGCCAAAAGAATTGTTAATTCTGGGTATGCTAAATCCTCTGTATTTAATGAATCATTAAGCCAGGTATTGGCTTCAATACAAGAACCGTACATTTCATAGACTGCATCAGTCAGATTTATTATTGGACTATTATTCGTTAGATAAACATTTGCTGAAATAAAATCACTTCCAGAGATATTTGAATAGAAATTATTTGTTATAGTCGAAATTTGATTGTTGCTAAAATCAGCACTTGTGGCTACTAATCCAAATGATAACTCATAAGTTGTTAGATAATTATATGAAAAATTGATTATTTTCAATTTTTTTATGTCAGCAAATGCGTTTGCAGGTATATCAACAAGAGCATTGTGTTGAAAATAGAGATTTTCTAATGTTGACATGTAATAAATTAGGGCCGATGGAAATACTGATATATTATTATAACTAACATCAAGTGTGATCACATGTGATAGACATTGACTCACTGCATTTGTTGGATCTACTTCAGTTATACGATTATTCGAGATATCGATAGACTAAAATATGTATAGAAACGCCTGCATTAGAACAAATCAAAGAAGAAGAATATCGAAACGAACTTGTAAATTAGGCAACAAACAGATATTCGGAGGAATTGATGTAAAAGGACCACGTGTATTTTCATCGGGCCCATTGATAACTATCGATGTAATACCTTCTAATTCGTCACGACTATAACTGTATAACGGCAGCGCATTAGTTGTAATCCCTGACGGACATGTAACAACAATTGTCGTTCCACTATTAATTGTACTAGTACATGCACTTTGCGCTGTACATATCTTTAATTTAATAAATAAAAATTCTAGTCATGAATCAATACTTCATAATCGAATACTTACACTCCATAGTACAGAACAAATAAATAACACTACAAACCATTTAATCATGATCTTTTAAAATGTACCCACCGGACAAACTAATCTAAAATAATTCTAAATTTCTGAGCATTGTTTCGATTTTTTTTCCTTCTCACTTGAGATTTATCCCTAAGTCTATTGTTTGAAAAATTTTACTCAATTGATTGACAGGAACAGTGCTATTACAGAGAGTACTCTATTCATTGAAATGTGTACGCATCGAGTTTACCTTGAATGAGTTTTGAAAAGAAGAGCAAAAGTAAGAACGAGAAGAAAATAAAAAAATCGATCTCCCAACAATGTCGATGACGACGGCTGCTATACTTCAATCACAGTCTGTTCTTGTTTGTTGAAGGTAATATGTAAGCATATGGAAAACGAAAAAAAAAGATTGTAGATTCATGTAAAGAAGTAATCAAGTACAAGAAAATTGAGAGAGAGAGAGAGAGAGAGAGAAGAAAGCGAATCAATTGTGACAAGTAACCAAATCCAAACAAAATTGTATTGAAAACCTCTCAAATACACATAATAATATAATCTACATAGCAATATCTGTATATGTACATTATTATTATTATTATTCTGATAAATATTGAACATGAATAAAAGGATCTATGATTCAATGCCATGAAGACTTTGTTCTGCACAAATCTCATTTTCTTTTCAATCAGTCGTCTGCTTACCTTGGAGAACATTCAAATCGAATATTTTCATATTTATTTCAAGATGTTGATGGATTGAAAAGAGTTAATTTTTCATGCTGAGCAAAAGAGAAACGAAAAAAACTGCTCATTATAGAAACCTTAGCATTTATCCTTCAATATTGAATTTTAGATGATGAAACCGCGACAGTCAAAAGTAAATTTAATTTTCTTTTTTGTTTCTCTAGACCTTGACGCTATTTTTTTATACCTATACTCCGATTTAATAATTACTCACTTGAGATTTCTACTTAGCGAATTTGTGATTTTTCAATTAAACAAAAAGTTTCTTTTTCATTCACTTGAAACACCAAAAAAACACTTCTTTTTTTACCTAAACACAAACAGACGATGTCGAACCAGTAAAAACATTTGAATTTTTACTTTACTCGGTAGAGAGAGAGAAAAAACAATCGTCTTCGATTGTTACTAATGATTTTACTGGAAAAACTACTCTTCTTTGTCAAAAAAACAAGAAAAACTTTTGTTTCTCCGTTCTAATCGGCGATTGAATTTGAAAAAAAAGAGAAATGTCGAGAAGTCAACTAATATTTTTCTTGTTTGCAATCACCGTATTGATTCATTTTTTTTTCTTTAATTTTATATAAATAAAATATTATTTGCATGAAATTAAACAGATGGTTGTACAAACAGGCTCATTAAAAATTCACGTTGCTAAGACGAGACGAAATCTTGTGTTTCTTTTCATTTTTCTGCTATGTTTAAATCTAAATCTTATTATTCATTGCGAGTACGTGAGGATTACATTTTATCTGCATTTGTTTTAATTATAAATGAGTATGAAAATGAAAAGAAAGATTTTCAACGTCAGATCATAAATCTATTCGTTTGAATTTTTCAAATAATTCGACGTGATTAGAATCATAAATTTAAATAATAAAGGAAACCGAAATTTCAATTGTATGGTATCGTTTGCTTTATGACCTTGTCACTTTTTTGTAATTTAATACGATTCATAAAAAAAATCTTCTTTTCTTTGATCGTTTATTATATCATCACGAATTTATTTATCATTTTAACCATTAAACTTAGTTATTACATAACAATCTGTTTCATTTTGACTTTCCTTTATCTTGAAAACGATAATTTCGTGCTTACAAAAATCGATCAACACGAAAAGATAATATACGATAGAGAAATAAACCAGCTGTCTCTCAATTGAGTTTTCTAGTACATCTTCTCTCGACTGATACTTGTGTATCCCCCTCAAGGATTTCTGTCATTCTCTCGTTTTTTGAGATATTTTTCATTTGTTTTGACATTATATGTGTTAATCTATTTGACAAAATGAAGACAATACGTGTATGATGAATTTCATTGCAGATAACATTATAAACAAAACAATTAGATTAGATATACTGTGATGCACGAATAAACAAAACTAGCCTTGACGATTATTTCGAATGAGATTTCATATATTTTCATAAATTGAGTAAGTTTGTTTTTTAATTAATTAAATCATAATAAAACTACGCGTTAAATTTCAAGGTGAGTCAATAAAATAGCTGAGCTGTATATGCACTTTCTTTTGATTTTTTACTTCAACTTCTTCTTCTATCCTTCTTCTTCTTCTTCTTCTTTCTTTTACTTCTCGTTCTCTCGTCGCTTATTTCGAAGCATATATAACGAATATAACAAAAAAAGAAACGACGAGAGAATGTTTATCGTCATCATCGAGTCGCGTGCTATTTCAGATAAAGAAATAGAGAAGTAGCTATAGTTTAGTATGCATATACATATCCAAAGACATTTCATATGACTCATTACTAGTGCGTACATCCTTGAGATAAAACAAAACAAAATAAACAATCTATCTCGAGGAATGATCATATCGATTTACTCTTTATATTTTTACTTTCTTTTTTAGATTTTTTTTTGAATTCGACGAACCGATTTTGTTATTCGTGAAATCTCCTCATTTACTGTGATTATCTAAACTGTTGTCATACGACTTCAGCTATTATTTCGTCGTCTAAATATATATCTGTATACACATCATTGCGTCTCGTTTCTTTCTTTTTTTTTCATCATTCCTTTCTTGCAAACATCGTTGTCGCGAATGATGATGTGAACATAGCTGCAGTGTGTATGTGTGCGTGTTGCCAGTTTACGACTCATTCTTCGTCGTTCTCCACGTTATAATCTTGTCGACAACAGTTGTAGCAGTAGCAGCAGCATCAGCAGTAATAACAACAACAACAACAACGTCAAAAATAAACATACAACAGCAAGAACATATTGCGTTTTACATACACAGACAAATAATTTGTTTCTATCGACATACGTATACACTTCGTTTTTGTTTTATCATGCACGATTTATGGTATCTAGCGGTAGGTTGTTGATTTCAAATGAGGACAAAATATAAAAGACAAGATATTCTATAGAGTGAATATATACCCGATGGTTTATATTTAATTGAAGCTGTTCATTCAAAAAAATTGATTACATTTACACCGGAACGATCGACACTGGTGCAACAAGACCGAAATTCACAAGTTCGCAAAGTTCTTTTTTCGTATCGAAATAAAAAAAACAACGGTTTTTGTTTTCGTAGCATGAAAGTGAAACACAAGTTTTCGAAATTCAACATATCGGATATCGTGATTATATTATTCGTCATCACTTAACTGGCCTGATTTTAACCGTGCATAAGTGCTCGAATGTTCTTTTTTCTTCGAATTCGAAATGCACTGTTTCGTTCTTGTTTTCAGTGGTTCGCCATCACCGTGTGCTCCAATTGTTCTTTGTCGTTCGATGGGCGTTCGTACGCCGTTTCAAACAGTTAATTTCGAACGATCTGATAGTGAATCCGATGATTTTATTATCTTTTTAAAACATACACGTATGGTTATTGATATCGATGGTGGAAGTCACAGTTCAAATGCTCGACTTTTACAATTTCCTCAAAAGAAAATCAGTCCACACGATCAATCGAGTCAACGTTTTCGTCTTCGTCCATATCACATCCCGAATAGCCAACAAACGATTGTCGATATTCCTCGAGAATTCTTTCGATAATCAAATTCTCAACAACACAACAAAAAAAAACAGTTGAGAATATCACCGATGTTTGCTTTCTTTTGCTTGTACAAAACTTGTCAGATTATTATTATTATTTTCAGTTCCTGGTGACTTTTCATATACATATTATATATATTTATTTCGATTTAAACTTTTGAAATATATAGTCAAGAATGGGGAGACAGGAGAAAAAACTTATTCTTAAAAATGATTTATTCAAAGAAAAAAAGAAAAAGTAAAAAAAAGTCGATTATTAAGCAGTAATATGAGAAAAGAAAAAAAAATTGACGTTTTCTTTTTCTTTTTTTTTTACCGAACTATTCTTCTGTTGATAAGAGAAGTTAAGACTTTCTAATAACAAAGACGTCATCAGTTCGAACTTTCGACTCTTTTCGAGTCGATTTCTGTGATTTATGTTGGTGTCTGTTATTACCAGGCACGAATTCCGACGAGTATTTAAATGGTAAACTTCCTTTTGTTTGTTGTTTCGATGCTGTCGACGGTGCTGATTGTTGATTTTTCATGACATTGACACGTCGAATTGTTTCATCACTTGTTGTCGATGTCGAACCCGAGTCCGACGATGATGATGTTGTTGTTGTTGTAAATGTATCCGATGAGTCGTTCTGATGTTTGCCTTTGTTATTGTAGCTTATTGCTGTTTGATTCGAACTATGATGTTTCGATTGACCACGATGATTTTGACCGGCAAATAAACGACTCCAACTTAAATTACGCATATCAGAATCGAATGATGACGAATTGTAAACATTCGAATGAGGAACATTGGAATTACGTTTTGCATGACGATGTTTTTTCGATGAACCATGATTATTCGAATAATCATACGGAACAACAGGATAATTATAATTTTGCTCATAAACTTGAGGAGGAGGATAGTTTGTGTAAGGTACGATTACATTCGATGGTGGTGGTGGTGGTGGTGGTTGTGGTTGTGGAAATGGATTGTATGGATACTGGCCGAATTGTGGTTGATATATTTGACCGTAATAAGCTGATTGCTGATTGTACATGAATGGACCAGCACCGATACCATAATTTGCTATGATATGCGGAAACATTTGTTGAGCTTGTTGAATTGGTATTGTTGTTACAAAACAATTGGGAGGCAATGGACCGCCTGACATGATAGCTTGAATGGCGAGTGCTATTGGATTTTGCATATAAGGAGAAGCTGAATATGGATAGATCATATTAAAGTATTCAAACTAGAAACAGTGAAATTGGCAAGAGTTTTTTTTTCGATGGCACCTCTTACCTATTGAATAACAAAAAAATCAATGCTACTTCGATCTCCTTGAGTCGTGAAAATAGGAAACTAACTGCACTAGAAGAAAATAAATTTAGAACAATCAATAACAATCAAGAAACAAGACTGTCTCTGTTATGAATCTAAGGCATATATAAATTATTATGAATAATAGTGATGAGAGAAAAAAAAACGAGAGAAAGAAAAGACAAATGTACAGTTTTACACCAATGAAATGTGCTGTTGGAATTTATTTTGTCAATTAAATTCCTTCAAGGTCTTTCTCTATTCAATTGAATACATCGAATGTTACGGTTGATTGAACGCGTTCATCTACCGTCATATATAACCTTGATTTTCGATATTTCTATTGCAATCAATAATTACCATTCTCTCTCTTTTTATTTATAAAAAAATTCAGTTTCTCACATGTAATATGTAATAGTTCAATATACGCATATGAATTTAATGTTCATGCACGTTAAAACAAGGTAGAAATCTCGCCTTGACATTAAAATAAAGAAACATCAACTGTATACGAGATATCTCAATGAAAGAATAAATATGTCATTAAGCAGAAAATTAACTTTTATATGTGTAGAATAATTTCATCTTGTTCACTTATGAATCGAGATAATTGACAAGAGAATTTATCAATTCACTCGAATCGATAGTCATCGTTTTTCTCCCACGACAATCTTCCAAGGATAATTCTAATTCAACTATTCAATCAATTAGAAATCTTTTCAAACATTGAACTACGGAATTCGTGAGTCGATGCGACATCTGTTCCTGTTGTTTCGTGCGTCAAATTAACAACTAATGAACGTTTTTTCCTTCGACATTCTGCATGCTTGCATTTTCCTTTTTCTTCTCTCTCTTCATCTTCTCCTACAACTACAACACTTTCCGTTAGATGCTGTTTCTGTTCTTTTCACGAGATCGCGTAAGGAAAAGAACTGGGAGTCAGAGAAGAAGAGAAAGAGAGAGAGAGAGGGAGAGGCAAAGACATATCTTTTCTGTGGCCTATGTACGTCAGCCGTTCACGTCTTCTTCTTCTTCTTTTTCTTCATGCCGTTCAGATCGATATAAGAACCGTGACATTATTTTTTTCTCTGACAAAAAAAGGAGTTGCAATATAATTGAGTGTAAAGTTTATTTACGGCTGCGTTTTCTTTTTTTCGTTGAATCTGTCAGATTTTTATTATGCTCGATAGATTGCTGAAATCCTGTCAGCTATTGTTTGTTTTTGTTATTGTTCATGTAAAAAATAAAAAGAATTATTCATTTTCATCAAGGTTTAGACTCGGCTATTGGGATATTCTTTCTTCTTCTTCTTTTTTTATTCGAATTCCCAAGATGATAACGATGACAAACATTAGTTCGATCTCAGCAATTCTTGACTATGTTCATTTTTCTTTCGACGACTAATGGTATAAAGATTTTCAGACAGCAACTATTGACATTCTGCACTCAACATCGAACACTAGTACTTCAACATGCGAATGCACGACAGGAAACGGAAAAGATTCAGATGTATTCTCTATTTTTTCGGGGAAGATCCATTCTAATTCACGTCACTAATGTTCGTCCTTCGATATTCTCTCTTCTTCTTTCTCAAGCAAAACTCGTCGTTTTGTTTTAATATTCAGTTCCGTTCGTCGTTCATAGACATTGTATAAAATCTTCTCGTTTGATTTGTTTGTCATCACTATCTGCAGAGGAAAAACGATCATTTTTCGATAAACAATTAGACGATTGTGTTACCAGGAAGAGTCGAATAATCATTATCATCATCTGAATAAAACAAAAAAAACGTTTTCGACGATGTAGCGTGATGCTTGTTGTACTATGAATTGAGAAGAGAAAAATAGAGAGGAAAAAATGTAATCAACTCTTTATTTGACAAGAAATGTCGAGAAGCCGCCACAGCACTAGAGGATTCCATTCTTTGTTTCATGGTTTCTTTCTTTTTTTCTGTTATAGTTAGTTCTAGATAAATTCTTCCTCGATAACGCGAAATAATTCGCAAGGATGATGAACTATTTGAAACGACGTTTTTCGTCGGGAGATCTTCAAAATGAACAAGATGATATGATGACAATTCCAACATCGAATGAATCACATATGAATCCATCTGTATATACGGGCAATATTAATCGTCAGGCAGGATGGGAACCGAAATCATCGACATATACAAGTGCGCCAAGTTCGCCAACGCGCAGCCTTTCATTTGCAAATCAATTCATGACTGTCGCACGAGGTGTTGTTAATCAAGCTATCCAACAAATACCACATCAAAATACAGGAACCGGATTATCATCCTCTCCGTTGACATCAATTTCACATCATTCGCATCCACATCATTCTCGATCGATATCAAATAAAGATCAACAACATCAACATATTTCGAAAGAAAAATGTAAATTATTGTTAGTTATTGATGATCAACATACTGATTGGTAAGATCAATCGATTTGTTTTCTCGTTTTTTTTGTTGTTGTTGTTGCTGTTTTGGTTGTTTGAAATGATTGAAATTAAAAAAAGAATGTTTTTTATTTAATGTAGGAGTAGATATTTCAAGGGCAAAAAAATCTTTGCTGACTATGATATTCGTGTCGAGCAGGTCTTTTTCTCGTTCTATTTAATATTGTGTTTGTGATCTTTGAACGTCTTGTGTGTCTGTGTGTGTGTGTGTTTGGCGTTGATATAATTTATTTAATAATGGTGACAACAATCATTAGATTTCTTTTTGACATCTTGACGATTGAAACTATAATCGAGAGAGAAAAAGTCGTCGTTTATTATTACAAAATTGAAGTATGACGTCTAAGTTTCTTTTTTTTGTTATTGCAGGCTGAATTTAAAGATATTAATTTGGCAGCGTACTCAGACGCGGGAACTTTAGTCGATATAAATATTTATCGAAATGGCACACATGTCGTTCGGTTAGTTGAACAGAAAGGAGAAAAGAAATGAAATTTTCTTCTTTCTCAATCAATATTTATTAATTGATTCTTTTCTATTACTCTATGAATAGATCTTTTCGACCTGATTTTGTGCTCGTTCGACAATACGTTCGAGACATTAATATTGATTGGACAAACATCGTTCTTGGAATGCAATATGGAGCCGTGCCAGGTGTCAATTCAATGAAAGCTTTGTATAATTTTCGTGATAGACCGTGGATTGTATGAATGACGAATTGAGAAATCTCGAAGCAGAACGATTCAATGAATTTTGTTCTTTTTTCAGTTTGCTGAACTGTTGAATATACAACGACGCTTAGGCGTTGATCAATTTCCATTGATTAGTCAAGCTTATTATCCAAATTATCGAGAAATGGTTCGAGTTCGAGATTTTTTTGTTAAAAGAAATTATTTTTTAAATTTAGTTAATTTCACCGCAATTTCCTTCGGTTGTAAAAGTTGGCCAAGCTCATCATGGTCTAGGAAAAGTGATTACATATTAATCATTTGTTCCATGTCTAATTTTTTCTTTCTTTCTAATCGCAGATTAAAGTCGAAAATTCGTATGATTATCAAGATTTAACGAGCGTTATTGCAATCAGCAAATGTTATTCGACTGTGGAACCTTATATTGACGGTCGATGTGATGTTTATGTACAAAAAATAGGACAATACTACAAAGCTTTTATGTAAGTTTAACTAAACGAAAAGCGTTATTGATTGCCGGAAAAAACGATTAGTTAGATTGGTTGTTTACATTCCATTAAGACAAAGAAAAAAGAAACATTTTTCTTGCATTTAGACGAAAATCATTGACCGGAAATTGGAAAGCTAATACCGGTTCAGCAATGCTTGAACAAATTGAAATGACTGACAAGTAAATATAATTGAGTTTGTTTTTGCTTATCATGTTTTTCTTTTCTTGAAGATATCGTCTTTGGATTGATGAAGTTAGTCAATTATTTGGTGGACTTGACATTTGCGCACTTGAAATAGTACAATCAAAAGATGGAAAAGAATATATCGTTCAGGTGAATGATTGTTGCATGCAATTACTAGGAGAAACACAAGATGAAGACCGACGATGTATAGCTGAACTTGTCATGCACAAAATGCAGATCTATTGTCGACCAGATAAACAACAAACTATAATGCCGTAAGATAAAGATTAGTTTTTGATTGGCTTTTATTTTCAATCTGATAGTCGAGTCCCAAGTGTCGAACAGAATATAACTGAATTGCCGAAATTAACAAAAGCTCCATCACCAATCAGTGATTCGACTTCGACAGTAAATATGCAAAATGCGAACCGTCGAGAATTGCCCAATGTTCCAAAACCTACGACACCAAATGAGAATCGACCTTCAACAAGTCAAAATCCATTTTATAATCCACCAACAACGACGAATGCGTCAACATCACGTCCATCGCCATCACAATGGATGGGAAACATCAGTCAAACAATTCGTCGACAAACAACGAATGCTGCCGACGTAAAAAAAAATATCGAATTTCTTCGTATTCGAATAATGTTTTTGTTTATTTTTAGGGTAGCGAAGGTGGAAACAAGGACGAATCTGAAGATACATTAGCAAATCTAAAGAAAACTTTTGCTGGAATTTTCGGAGATATGTAAGTTAGAGTTTTATATTGATTAATAAAATGACTTTTTTTTCTAGTGCATCTTGATAGAACCATAGTATTCCGCAATTCTATGATTTTCTTCCACAGCTAATCTTCATCTTTTTTTTTAAATTTTCTTTTATTTATTCTCTCCTATTGTTTTTATTTTTTGTTTTGTGTTTATGTTACGTACGTGCCCCAATTATTGGTACTAATCGAAAATTAGACAAATATTTAAATCTTTCTTGCTATACCTTTTATTGATAAAAAAATAAATTATGACGGTGGTTCTAGCTGATTAACTTTGTTTTTCACTATGAAGGAAAAAAAGAACCCTGTACAGATAACGAACACGTGTAGTTGATAAAAAAACGAAAATATGCGAGATAACATTCATTTGTAATAGTTATTGACTCGCACATGACCCTCCTCTTTTGTTTTCGATTCAGTTAAAGAAAATGAATTCAATTCAATCGTGGAATGCCTTCTTGTAGATTATAATCATGCTATTTAGATCGACGAGATCGTTGTATCCATTGATAGCTACTCGTCTTGCATCATCATCATGCGCTACTACAATTTTACCAGAATCTAAGTTAACCTTGAGTTATGATTATAGTGCCTCTAACGTTCCACTTTTATATCATACATTGGGTCAACATCTTGATCAACTTGCTCAAGCATATCCAAATCATGAATGTTATCTTTTTCAAGCTGAAGGAAAGAAACGTTATACGTATAAATCATTTCTTGATGAAGTCGATAGTCTAGCAGCAAGTTTGATCGATCTTGGCTTTGAGAAAGGCGATCGAATTGGTGTCTGGCTACCAAATACTTCACAAAGTTGTGCTATGTCATATGCTGCTACGAAAGTTGGAATAATCAAGGTTATTTTCTTGAAAACTAGACAAAACAAAAAGCACAAATAATTAATTATCATTGTAGGTCAATATTAATCCAGCATATATGGATCGTGAACTAGCTTATTGTATCAATAAAGTTGGTTGTAAAGGATTGATCATGCGACCAAATGTGAAAACAATCGATTGTATCAAAATTTTGAGTAAAATAGCGCCCGAAATAAACGATAGTAAAGGTGAATTAAATATTCAATTATTACCAACATTGAAACATGTCATTTTAACACCGGGTGATGATGATAATGGCAATGGAACATCGAATGTTCGTGCACCAATAGGCATGCATTTATATAGTGATCTTGTACGAAAAGGTGCAAATAGTCGACAAGAAAAACGATGTGAACGTCAAGCACAAATGGATAGTGATACACCAGCAGCGATATTCTATACATCAGGAACGACTGGTCAACCGAAAGCAGCTACATTAACTAATTTCAATCTGTAAGTTTCTTATATGATTTGTATCATCAATTGATTTCTTTTCTTTTTCTTTTCAGATTAAATAGTAGTTTTCCTCTATATTTTACCAATCCAACGCTAATGAAACGTGCCTGTTGTCCTGTTCCAGCGTTTCATATATTCGGTGAAGTAGGTGGTACATTAAATATCAATGCACCTGGTTATTTCACAGTATTTCCTGCAATGTTACCTGATACACTTGAATCAATGCGTGCCGTACAAGAAGAAAAATGTACGGCTATAATGGGACCACCGATTATCTTTCTCGATCTTCTATATCATCCTCGACGAAAAGAATTCGATATGACAAGTCTCTTGTATGGAATCATCGGTGCTGCTCCTGTCAATCCTAAATTAATGGAACAAATTGAACGTGAAGTGCCTATTAAAGCTTTAGGACAAGCATTTGGTCAAACAGAAAATACAGGTGCATTGACACAGAGTATAACTGCTGGCGATAATAAACAACTTCGATACACGTCAGTTGGTAAAGCTATGCCTCGAGTAGAATTGAAAATAGTCGATAAAACTGGTCACATATTACCAATTGGCGAAGAAGGCGAAGTTTGGGGACGTGGTTTCACTATAATGAAAGGTGCAATTATTGATATTTTTCTTGAAATTCAAACAAGAACGTATGTTTATCTAGGTTATTATGGTGATGAAGCAAAAACTCGTGAAACAATTACTCCGTCTGGTTGGTTGAAAACAGGTGATATCGGTGTTATGGATAAAAATGGTTATATCTTTTATCGAACACGACAAAAAGAATTGATAATTGTCGGTGGAATCAATGTTTATCCAGTTGAAATTGAAAATTTTCTTTTAGAACATCCGAAGATTTTAGAAGCACAAGTTTTTTCTGCGCCTGATCCACGATATGGTGAAGTTGTATGCGCCTGGATTAAACCAAAAGCAAATACGAAAATTGACGATACCGAAGAAATTCGACGATTTCTCTCTGAAAAAATTGCTTTTTTTAAAGTACCGAAGCATGTCAAAGTGATCGAGTCATTTGCTCCGTACATGACGCCTACAGGAAAAGTACAAAAATTCAAATTGACAGAAGTCATGGCTAAAGAACTTCGCAATGAAACCTCTTAGTTTGATTATCAAACGAGAATATAGCATTTGCTCTCATATTCTTTTTTTAATAAATATAACTTCTATGTAATTTCTTCGTGATATAGAAATCTAGACAGCAGAGGACATCTGCTGTACTATGCATCGTAATCTGACAGATTGTATTTCATTCGTTCGTCATAATTACGCATGTCGGTAGATGGATGATTAATCACTTGACAGTAATAAGCAGTTCGAAAAATAGCTTGTATGGGATCAGACGTTTCAACTCAATTCGATCGTCTTCCCGACGAAATAATCGAGTATATATTTATACTAGTTAAGTATTCACCAGTAAATCAAACGTTAAACCATGCAATTGATTCCTCATCTGGCTTACTGTATTATCCTCATACAGTACATGAGCCTTGTCTTCGAAGTACATTCAAAGATTTGAAGTCGTTATCACGTGTTTGTCGACGTTTTTATGATATTCTTCATTCGCAAACGTTTTGGCTACGAAAATGTCAGCAAGATCACGTGGTTATCTTCAATAAGCAATTAGCCCTTGAACAAGAAATTGATTTTCGACGACTGTATTTTTCTAATCCCTTCCATCCGGATTATAATATATTGGCTTCAAAAAATGCTTCTGATGCCAATAGAAAACATCTGTGGAAACCAAAAATTGATGTCGAAATTATTCCAGTTGGTTGTGATATACTCTATGATGCATTTAAACGAATATCACCATGTTTTGTAACATCACATTATTGGTCTACATATGAACGAGAAAATATCAATCTAATCCGGAAAGGACAAGAGAACGTTCGTTGACCGATATGCAATTTGACTAATATTCTTTTTTGTAAATTTAGGTACCACAACTTCGTACAAGAATTGAGTTTTCTGTTTGCATAGCAGGTCGTTGGGATTGTTCGTATGAATACGAATTAAAATTGAAGTTTTCTGATGGTCATACGTGGAATCGTCAAGATGATATAGGAAATGGAGACAATCGATGGCGTCGAATAACGTATCGTTATGGTCGATATGCAAAAGGTCAACAACCACCGAATGTATCGATTGAGATCCGAGGCAAAGATACACGATATTGGGCAGGAAATTTTGGAGCAAAATTTGCTCAGATTAAATTACGATTGATTTTACGAGGCGAAAATGATCGAGATGAAGAAGAAATTGAAGAAGTTCTCAAAGAACCAGAAATATGCAATCATGAAGAATATCATGCAACTCATCGCTAAAAACTTTGCTTTTCTTTCTTTCTTTTTTATTTAATCTTTTTATTGAAAAAGGAAAATTTCATATCATTTGTATTCATTGAAGGAAAACCAGGTAGAATAATAATTGGAGCTGAAATGACAGAATTTTAATAGAATCGACCATTATAAAAATTCATTTCCTACCAAGTGTTTTTATCATAGGAAATAATTGGTTATTTCCATCTTTTTGACTACAAGTTCGTAATGAGCTCAGACAAGAGTTTGATTGATTATTTGGTTTTCGTAAAATGAAATCTCTTTCCCATATTCGTACTTTATTTCTTCGTAATTGAGTTTCATCGTATTCATTCACGTGGCAATTACTTGTCAATGTAGTCAGCGAATGTTTTCGATTTGAAAATAATGTTAGTGGTGAAACATTCGTAGACGAAAAAATATCAGGTCGATCATTGTGATTTAATAAACCATTTCGAATAAAATATTCATTCGTACAAAGTGGTAATAACAGATGACTGTCATTATTAACTTTATGGTTATAATAAGGACTAGATAAACGTTTTTGCTTTTGATTGCAAATCAAATCAGATTGTAAATAATGAGCAATTGTTTTCAATGCGTGACGAAATTCATGAAAATCTTTATCTGTAAGAAAAAATCTCTGGTGATCAACTGAATTTTCCATTAAGAAGAAAAGAATCGTTCATGGAAAATGCATTGTCTTTGTTTTTTGACAAAAAATATCTGATAAAATCAAATGGGCGCTAGATAATTATGTTTTCATATTCTTATCAAATCGATTCAAAATCATGACATACATAGTTATCATACGATGAATCACGTTTTGCTTTTGAGATAAATATTTCAAGTGGTCGTGGGATTCGTGTGACTCAATTAAACGTTTTTAAAAACTTTGAACGAGTCATCCAAGATGAGATAAAAGACTAAAGTATCGAGTTAGTGATTCATTGAATTAAAATACGAAGGCGTATTGTGCAATACCAAAGTAATAGATAGAGTGTTGCTGATTCCTATATATAGTAAAGATGTGCATCAAACGAAATAGTTCTCTACTAACAAAAAAAAACAAGTATACATGGCAGAAGAATATCTACCTTTAATGACCACCACAAATCTTGCTTCAAATGAGGCAGAAATTGAGCCAGTGATTAATAGCAAAGGTAATTATAGAAATATATTGTTACGAATATCTGATTTGAATTGATTTAGATGACGAAATGTCGACAACAGTACACGAAAATGGTTATGAATCTGAATGTAGTTCGAGTTCGAGAAGTGAAATCGATGTTGCCCGTTCAGTACTTGAAGTGGAAGCTGATGCATTCACACGTTTTGTCGAACGACAACGTGTTGAAGTCATGTTCGAATTACGAAACTTACGTTTGGGTGAACGTCCTGTTACGGGTCAACCAAGTCGCGATCGCATTGAAACATTTATGAACAATATTCAACAACGACGACGACAACAACAACAACAATCACTTCCACGAGTACCGTCAGCACAGCCAGCTGCACCGAGCGCTCGTATAGCTGATATCGATGCCTTGGCTAATCGACGATATGTAACAGCAGCATTAAGCAGTGCAACATTTCGACAAGATCTCGAAAGCGCTATTCGACGTACAATTGACGCACGATCGACATCACTACCACCTCCACCACCACCAATACCATCATCATCATCATCGTCTACAGCAGTAACACCACGAGAAATTCCTCAAGCTCCACCTGCGCCACGAACGTTTCCTTCAAATTTTATTCCACAACAAAGACCAATCGTTCCTGAGCGCCCACATCTTCAAATACCCCGAATACAGGAACCACTTAATATCGAAAGGTATACTTAATATTTTATTAGTGCCATCAATCATCAATTGATTTCCTCTATTTAGACAAGAACGTGAGTTAAACTCATGGCAAGCAATAACTGAACTCCAACGCGAGATTATTCTCGTTGAAATCAGTGATCTTGTCCATCGACAATTAGTATCGACTGCGTTGGAAAGTGATTTTCGTTCACATCTCGAACAAAGTATTCTCGTAAGTTTGATTCAAACCTCAAATTACTATCATACTCATAATATCTTTTTTCTCTAGAATCGTTTAGCACAAGGAGCTCCTGCTGAAGCAGGCGTACAACAGGAACTACCAAGAATAGCACCTCGCGTGTTTCCTACAGCTGCTCCTGTTCCAATTCGACCTGCTAATCACACCCGCACTGTAAATATTTTAACTTATTCAAATTTCCTTTCTAAGTACTCATTTCTATTTCTATTTTATAGACTGACACACTCACTCTGGATGATGTTTCGACACGTTTGGATACAATGCAACATATGCTTCAAATGATGTATTCGATGCAAATGGACATGCAACGATGTTTACGACAGGAAGTCGCTAGTTCTTTAGCTGGCAATCTTACGGTCAATGGAGCATCTTCAAATCAACCAGTCAATTCAGGCCATTGCACTGTTTGTTTGACTGCAGATGCTGATACAGTTTTGTATCGTTGTGGTCATTTATGCGTCTGTTATATGTGCGGATTAAATCTTCGACAGAATGCCACTCATAATCGATTTACATGTCCGATATGTCGAGCACCTGTCGACGATATTCTACGAATTTATCGAAGCAGTCGCGATGGTGAATAAATTGATGTTTAAGAGAAAACAAATAGATTGAGTTTTTATTTCGAGACCATTTTTTTTGCAAATAGTCTTTGGTATTTTTTTTTGATACATTTTTACACACATACACAACATGAATACTTGTATATACAACGAACAAAGGCAAATAAATAATTCTTTTCTTGTTGTTATTTTTAATTCATTGTATTTTTCTGTTTTTTTTTCTTTGTTGTTTTGAAAACAATTATTGATATATTCTCTATTTCTTTCTTATTTTATCAATAAATAACATATGAAAGTATGGAACAAGTAATATTTTCCTTGTTTGTTTTTAATAAATCGAACGTCGTCGTCGATGATAATCTTCAGCTGTCATTATACTGTCATCCATAACTGGTGTGTGTATCACTGATGGAGATTCATCGCCTAATAAAAACAAACAAATTGAATCGTATATGTTTCACTTTTATTTTTCAAAGAACATACTTTCTTCTTGTTCAGATAAGTATCTTAGTAATTCTTCGGTATCAACGGGAAGAATGTATTCATCTTCATCTTCATCGAAAAGTTCTGATGACGGTTCTTCGTCTTCAATTAAATCAGTATATTTATCACCATAGAGTTCAACTAAATCTTCGAGTGTTGGAGCTCCATCGATATCTTCATCGTCATAAACATCATTGTTTTCACTTTGAATATGTGATTCGACTTTTTCTACTGCTGGTTTTTGTTCAGTTTGGATTGCTTCTTTCTTTGGAGATTCTTCTTTGGGTTGTGAGACAGCTTCTTCTCCTTGATGTTGTTGTTCACCGGCAAGTTCTTTCAAAAGACGATTGGCAATGGCATGTGCTTTTTGATGTTTCACTTCTTCTGTCATGGGAGTCGCTAAAAGATTCACAACAATTCAATTAACATTTCAATTAAAATATCTCTCGAAATTGTTTGTACTTTGTTGGACAGGTGCGGCCATGATCAGCGAATAGCCGAGAAGAGTAGCAAATAGGCAAAGGGAGATGAATTGCATGTTTGAATCTCTAAAGAATAAATCAGAAATTACCTTTAGTACGATATGATTTTATTGGCATATAACGCTCTTACTGATTTTAGTATGTGTGTATGTATGCGTGTGTGTGTTGACGGGCTTATGCGTTCAGGAATAATGAGATCTTTCTTTTCTCGTTCTTCGGCCGATGTTAGTGTGGGTGGAAAATGCTCGTAGGCGTTTGAAGCGAAGAATAGTTAGGAAAAAAGAGAATAGAAGAGGAAAAACACAAAAGCAATACTGAAGAGGAAAAATGACAACTACGTCATCAACAACGTCATTCCATTTTTAGACTCAAAAACAAATGTTCAGCATGAAACACGTCAATTTTCTTATGCCTGTGTCTGCTAACTACGTAGGCGTATTTTTCTTCTCCGCCAAAGAAAAGTGAAAACGCCGTTAATCAGAATAAAGATACTTATTTATTCATCAAAACGCAATGTTTTCTTGAATCGAGATTATTGAAAATTCTTTAAGACGATTAAACAGAAAAAGAAAGAAGATAACTCCAATCTATTTCTTGTAATTTCATATTCAACGACGAAAATATCCTTGCGTGACATCCGTTTCGAACAGCCGAACAATAGAGAAATTATTCTCTATGATTATGAATTTTAATTTTCTTTTCTTTTCACGAGAAACGTTTGTCTTAAGAAAGATTCCTTGGTTAAAATAATATCACTTATTTGTCAAGCGGAAAATCATGTCGAAGATGACGTCTTTATATTCATATTTGCTCTCAGAATCTCTTATTTGATTTTGTTGTCATGACTTCATGATTAATCACGTTTCTCTATCTGTGAATTGCTTTACCAAAAGACAAAACTAAAATGATTTTTTTTCTTTTTATTTCTTCATATTATGTGTTAAATATATTAGCACTTCATTCGTAAATGTTTGAAAACAAAAACTAGATCATATTAAATCCTATAGAAACACATTGACCTTAATATTCTAATGGAGTTTTAGTGAAATTGAAAATTATTTTTTTTTTATTCTAAAAACATGAAAACTTAGTACTTTTTTTGGTATTAAAAGGGCATATTTTTGCTCTGATACTTTCGATATTTGCATTTTGCATTACAATTATACCGTGTCTTTTGGGAATAGAAATCAATCAAAAAATAGATCTTGATCATTTCACAGACTTTTGAGTTCCATTGTCCAGATCGTGAAAAAAAAATGTTAATTTATTCCATAAATTGTATTATGAGAAAATTTTCTAAAGTTTCAATTAAAAATTAACAGATAGAATATCGAGTTACTGCTTGAGTAACCGAGCCCAATTTGAAACAAGGATCATGTCGATCTTTTTTCTTTCAAATGTATCATTTGCAGAGCTATAAAAAACATTCAATTTTTCTTCTATTAATGAGGGCAATATTTCACCAAATTTAGCAGCAAATTATTTTTCTTTCGTTGACATTGAATCATTAAAATGGAAAGAAAAGAACGCTATGGGCACGTATCTGTTAAAATATCTATTAGAGAAATTGGGGATTTTCGCATCCAATTTATTTTGAAAATGAATCGTGAAAACCGTTGAACCATAGCAAATACTCGGGGCAAAGTATTTCTCTCGAATCGATGACACGTGATTCGAAAGCAAACATGAGAAGAAAAGAAAGAGAGAGAGATTCAGAGAAAGATGACGCCAGTGTTGAACGATGGCGGCGTCATCTCACCGGATTTTCCCGTTGCTTGTAGCTCATCTGAAATTTTCAAATGCATGACTATGTCAAATTTTCTTTTCGACTGACCAATCGCACATCATTTCTAGAATATTCTCTCTGCATTTTTTTCTTCTTCTTCTCATAAAAAAATCTATCTATTCAAATTCTTGCCACATTTTCACTCACATGAAGAGTAATATATTCATTTAAATTAATCGCCACCCAAAGAAATCCGTTTATCGACATTTTCGACATTCTCGAATTTTTCGTTTCAGAAAAAAAAACACGATGTCCACTGCCGACGCTTCAAATAGCAATAATACAAGCAAAACCGATGAATACATCAAACTTAGAGTTGTTGGTCAAGACAATAGTAAACAATTTGTTTCGAAATTCAATCTTGAAATTTATTCGATGTTTGTTTTTGTTTTTCAATAGGTGAGGTTCATTTTAAGGTAAAAATGACAACATCCATGGGCAAATTAAAAAAATCCTATGCTGAACGTCAAGGTACGAATTTCGAAAAAGCGCAAAAATGTTTTTTTTCTATTAAGAATATTTCTGTTTTTAGGCGTACAAGTGGGCAGTTTGCGGTAAGAAATTGAATAATAATAATAATATTTTTGTTTTGATTATTTGACAATTTTGTGTAGGTTTCTATTTGATGGCAAACGAATAAATGACGATGAAACACCAAAACTTCTTGAAATGGAAGATAATGACACGATTGATGTCTATCAAGAACAAGTATGTCTTACAGACAAAACGAGAAGCAGTAAAAAAAAACGATCTTTTCCTCTCTCTCTTCAGGTTGGCGGTTCATGTTAAAATCAAGCACAATGTTTTTCTTTTTGTTCATCATTTTGGCTCTCAATTCTATCTCGAATGAACACTATCATTTCATATTATTTTCTTCTTCTTCTTCTGTTTTCTTGTTGTTTGTCTTTGTTTTTGCATGTATATATTAGTACATTGACTTATATATATATCATTCAAGGTAATTGAACTCATTTTTCTGTTTGTTTCTTTGTTATTGTTATTTTCCAAAGGAATTGTTCGCGAGAGAAAAACAAATGTCAACAAAAACACAAATCCTATATATGTATTTCTCGATTTGAATTTTGCTTTTGGAAGATTAAATGTGTACGTAGAAGACTTATGTTTCTTTTTCTTCTTTTCTTGCGTTTATTTTTTATTTCTTGTCTCTTTTGTGTTCTTTGTGTACGTGTGTGTGTATGATCGTGTCTTTTGTTATCCACGAGCTTTTGTGATGATGATGAAAACAAAAACAAAAAATAGAGACAAACGAAATTTATGATGAAAGAAAAACAAGATTTGCTGGTTGTCAATCGAGTTGCGTGACTTCGAAATGTGGAGGTCCCACAAGTGGCGTTGGACGTCTGCCACCTAAATGAAACGCTACTGTTGCTAATTTGTTGTCAGGCAGCGTCACTTTGTAAGTGTATGTTGTTCCGCAGCCAAGTTGTTGGTAAATTTCGATTGGTTGAAATTCGTAATTATTGGGTATTGATGGGAATGTTTCATGAATTCGCGCATAGATTGCTTCTTTGTACTAGAAAGAAAGTTCATTTCTTTGTTCGAATGAATCGAGTTCATCTACCGAATTGAATAAATCAAGATTCTCTTCGGTTAATGCTGTAAAATTCTGCGTATCTGTTGACATAATTGCAACTGAAAAACAAAATTTTTATGTCTATTTGCTCAGGCAAGATTTTTGTTTTTCACGTATCTCTATTTTTCATCGAATGAGTCATCATTAAGGCGTAATAAATGTTTCGATCATACAAACTGGTTTAATTTTATTTAAAAAAAAACAAACATTTTTCTATAGACAATAAATTATTTTTTTTTAAACAACGGTAACACGATAATCTTTAGGATCTTCACTATTCGGATTAGTATTCAAAAGATTCTCTTCGACATCGGGACCTTTGCTCGACGTTTTTCGTCGCAATGACCATTTCATTTCGTCGTAAACGTGTCGACCTTGCGAGCGTCGTCGATTACGATTGAATATACTTTGAACAGCTGAAGCAACCGACGGAATTTTCGTTGGAGACGCTGGAGCAGATGAATTATTTGTGCCGATTACTGTTGGAGGAGATATCGAAGGTGCTGCAATGGATGAACGTTGACCTTCGGATCCACCCATCGAACCACGATACGGAATTTCCATTAATTGAATACGACGCAATTGACGACGACGATCTCGATAATGTCGACGAATCTATTTATAAATAGAGTTTAAATTTTTTGTTTTATTTGAGTTTTTTTTTACCTCATCATTAAATAAGAAAAACGAGAGAAACAAAAATCCTCCCTGAAAAGAAAAACAACGAGACAAATCGAAAAAAAAATCGATCGTAAAATTCAGACTTGTAAACCACTGAAGAGTCCGTGTAACAGTCGAAGAATTGTTTCATCATAAAAATAAGGTAACATTGCAAATACCCAACTAACTGTTATTAAAAACAATTGCGACCAAATAGCGCCCGTATATGTCCTACAAGTTCATTTTCAATTAAAACCTGTCTGTTCTCAGCTTTTGCACTTACACAATCACTTCGTTGGCTTTTTCATTTTTTGTATACGAACTTTCATGATGTTGTTTAGCAGAAAATATCATCACCATGATTGTAATCTATTTTAATCGAATCAACAGTTTGTTTTCTCTCAAATAAAACAAAAATACATACGAATATAATTGCAGATATGGGAATGAAACAGATTTTAAACCATTCATCAAGATTTATGAAACATAAATGACTTTTTAATGGCATGAAATACGTCGATTTTTTAATTGTTGCAAGTAGAGTCACAATACAAAATGGTAAAACTATGGAAATATATTTCTCAGAGAGCAAACAAAAAAGGAATTCTTTGCTATTTTACTGTAGCCCATGCCGAGAAATCGGTATTTTGAAGCAGCATCCGATAATGTTGCACTTGCTCCTGCAACAGCTGGATGTGATGTATACGTTATTTGTATGTACAAATTGAACGCTTCGTTCATTAGCCAACAGTACGATGAAAGAATAAAAAAATGTGCTATGCAAGCAACAGATACGCAGATATACGGATGTTTGTAGGAAATACCATTGAATGCGAAAATTAAAATGACTTGAGAACAGCAGAGAACAAATGCGTAGTGTTTATGAATGTAAGCAGCTGATGAATGAGCTCTGAATAGTCGAAAAAGATTGAATGAAGAGTTTATTGCGTTTGAGAAAAATCTCTTACCGAAGATAATTTAACATAAATAATGTTGCTAAAGCAAATGATATGTGAGTGACTGCACCAATATATGAAAATATTCCTAATGGATACAGATAAAACTCCGGTGGTCGCCACTGAAATAAAAAAAAAACAGTCGTTTTTGTTGAATCTAAAATCAATTATTCGATCGTACAGCAGGATCGAACATATCGCTTGTAATCGCAAATGTTCCATTCGATATCAAACACGAACAAATCGAATGACCGTCAGTTGAACTATGACTTATGTTGCAAATTGTTGGCGAACTTTGCCAATGCCATTGACGAAAAAGTGTTGCTCTAGAGACGGAAAATCTCATTTAGAAACGAACGGATTTTATTGTTCGATGGAATTTTTACTTATATTGTCCAAGTGTAAGTCCGTAGGTTGTATCGAGATGGACACAACGATTACCTGAGATATTATCGTGCTAAATTGAATGAATATCAATGAGAAAATCTTTTTTGGAGTTCAATATTTGTCCTTCGTACTTTTAAATAACCCATTGTGATTAAAACTGGAATACTATCAGTGAATAATAATGCTGAAAGACGATTCGATCGTAGAATTGGTCTACGAAGTTTGATGTCGATTGATGTCAAATATGTATTCAAATTATCATATTTTGATATTCTAGAGAAAATTGAAAATGAATTTTAATATTTTTCTTCTCTTCTTTTCTCACCGTCCTAAACGAAGATTTGGGATATAACGATGTGCTGTACGTAGATTTGTTATTGACACTGCATACCAAGTTGAATCTAAATCATCGATTATGTTTTCTTTTTCTGTAAACAAATGAGAATCTACTCGAATGTTTCTCGTCTTGATTATTGAGAGTTCGATTAAAATTCTTCAAATTCATAAAACTAATTTTCGTATTTGTCTCGTCGTTTTCGTAATTAAACAAATGTAAATCATTTCGATTAATAATTTTTATCGTCTGATTAATATTATGTGTATAAACATGATAAAGACAACTGGGAAATACGTCACAATTTTCGATTAAAACTTGACCTATAATCATAGTCAATTGTTCAAGCGAATTTAATAAACGAAGAAAATCGTTTCCTAATGGATTCGTTTCCATCCAGAGTGAATAATATCGTTCATCAATTAGATTCGATATGGATTCGACAAGGGAGTGATGAATATGAAATGTGGCATTGAGATCTGCGTGATAAAATAATTCGTAAGCTGATGAATACCATTGAGAGAGAGTATCGAAATGACTTGTCTGAATGATAGAAAGAGAGAGAGGTAGTTATGAATTAAATATGAAAAACTAATTTCATACTAAAACTTTAGTTAATTGTTCGATTTGTTCGATCAATAGAATTAAATCAATTGAACTGTACAATTGTGTTGATGTTAAATTAACTGATAGAGTTTCAGCTAGAAACGTTGTTTTATCACGAAGTAAATGAATTTCTTCTTTTTCTGAATTCGATAATTCGAGAACTTGATCAATGGCATTTATTAACGGATGTGTACATTCACTATAATCGACGTGTGTCCAACGAGCTATCTGTTCGATTCGTTGACATTTTCGATAGACACTCCCTAAATTCATAATTTTCAAGTTTTAAAATCAACAAAACAAAATTCATCTACCGTTCGTTATCTGTCCGGGACATTGTTTAATAACTGTATCACCAGCATTGACCTTTTGCCAGATGATACTCAATTGACTTTCGTTTTTACAATGAGGTCCTATGTACAAATTCGAATGTGAAATCTTAATGAAGAATAAATTTATTAAAAATTTACCATCACGTTGTCGACAATAATTAGCACATGATTCATGTAGCCATTGTTGAGTTGGGCAATTAGCTAGAAAAATGAAAATATATTCTCATTTGTTTTGTTTTGTTTTGCTTTATCTACCAAATAACGAATAAATTCCCGATGGCCAATGTATTTTGACATCTCCTTTAATATCATTAACAAAATCCATCCAAGCAACAGCATCGCCACATTCTTGTCGTTGAACATGACAATCAACAGCGAGTTTTTGTAATTGATAATCAGGCAAAATCCGTTGCCAAATATTTAAATAAACAAGTTCGCCAATAAATGCTTGTTGCTGATCGAAATCACTGTCTTCTGTCATGCTCATACTCGATTGATTTGTCAATCGAAGTGCTTGACCAACGATTAAGTCTCCTCCACTATCGATACTTATCGGAATTGTTCGTTTATGATAACGAGTAGGTTTCGATGAAATAAAGAAAACAACGAGCGAACCATTGACAAGAATTTTAATGCCGTCATTTCGTGCGAGATTATGTGCAATACTAATATGATGCCAATGTTCTATGGTAAGAGGATTCGATACATCGTAAATATTATCTAATAATTCGACATGTAAACGAGAATTATCGATGAGAGAAACAAGTAGAACTGGAAGAACATCATCTAAATCAATCGAACGAAAGAAATTTGTAAGAAGAAGAAAACAAACACACAAGTTGTTGTAAAACCTGTTTTATAGAAAAGAATTGTATGTTGTGTTGAATCTTTTTTTGGCCAAATTCGAAGCCAAAAAGCGATGGTTATTTCTGTTGTACGTGGAAATGTTTTACTATCGAGTTTGATAAACGATGGAAAATGAGTTCCATTAAAAACAAGCCGTGAATCAACCGAATCGGCTACGAGAAAAACAAATTCATGCACAAAACAAAATCGACTTAGTTTCTTAGAAATGTTTACCAACGCAAGAGTATCCATTCCACGATTGGCCTTGCCCGCAAACGCATTCGTAATGATCCAATTGATCAAGGCATTTCGTTTCAGGATAATAATAAGTTGAATGACATCCTTTTTTATTGACGAACAACGAACGAAAGAAAATAAATTACTTTTCTCTCAAGGTGCTAATGACTTACCAGTTGAATACAAACTCTTAATAATAAATAAAAAAACATAATAGAGAAAAAAGACGAATCTCATCTTTGTTGATCGTCATCGACAACTATAAGCTCAGTAACAAAGACGATCTTTTTTTCTCTTGTTGAACATCGTCAAATGTGTGTTTGTCGATCTTTCTTCTTCTTTCTCCCATGTTCTTCATTTTTTCTTGCTCTCGCCTCTTTTTTTTTCTTAGCTACGATCGAATGGTTGCGAAAGAAAAGAACAAGCATTCTTCTTTTTTTTTTATGCTTCCGGAATTTATATTTCTTCAACGAGAACGATTACTCGTGTAGTATCGGAATACAACAAATCGTTTGTCGGTTTCTGTTGTTCTTGAGAGGAGAACAAGCTGAACGCTAGACGAGATTTTCTATTCTTCTTATTAGATCGAATAAATTATTTTTCTTGCCAAAGAATTTAAATGTGAAAAACAAATATATACACACGCGTAGACATTCTATATAAACAAGCATGTAGAACGAAAAAGTATTTCATTGTTAACACACATGTTACGAACGGTTGTTTACACTTTTCTAAGCCTTTTATATTTACAAATTCAGATCCATGGAGAAACGATAATAGATTTTACTGATGTCGATCGATCGATTCGACCAGGAGATGATTTTTTTACGTTTATTAATGGCCATTGGATGAATAGAACTCAAATTCCACCGTCTGAAACACAATGGGGCTCGATATATACGATGAATTCGGACACACGTTTGAGATTAAAAGGTATCTTAGATGATCTAACGCAAAATGGAACATCGGTTAGTCCACATCCTCATGGTTCTCCTCGACGACAGCTTAGCGAACTTTATCTAGCTGGTCTTGATGAACAAGCCATTGAAAAAGCCGGTCTTCAACCATTAGAACAAACATTAATTCAATTGAATCAAATTCAAACCTATCAAGAATTAATTCTATTTTTAATTCAATGGTATAAACAAAGTAATCAAGAAGTGATCTTTCGATTTGAAGTCATGCCAGATAATCGAAATTCATCGATTAATATGGCACATTGGATTGTAAATTGAATGTTTGCCTTTTGTGTTCGAATAATATATTCGTCGATTTTGTTTTAGCAAAGTGGAATCGTATTACCGGATCGTAGTTTCTATTTTCGAAATGATCCAATGATGAAACATATTCGTTCAGAATATATTGAATATATTAATCGATTATTAAATCTTTCAAATTCAGTATTAAATACGCACACAAACATCATCGATGCTGAAGATGTTCTCGCTTTAGAAACTCAATTAGCTGCTGGTCATCTCACACGAGTTGAATTACGTAACGAAGCAAAAAATTATCATAAATTCACGGTGATTGAACTTCATCGTATGATGCCGAACTTAGATTGGACAAGTCTATTAACTAATCTTGACTTCAAAGATCAAATCATAATACTTATGCCACATCCTGATTATTATCGTTTACTAGATAGATTAATTTTTAATCAACCATTGAGCGTTTGGAAAAACAAAGTTCGTTTTACAATTTTACATGAAATGTCGCAATATTTGAGCAAAGATTTTGCTGATACTCGATTTGCTTTTTACAATCGAATTTTACAAGGTCAAAAGGAAAATAAAGCTCGATGGATGAGAATTATCGATGATATTAATAAATATGTCGGAGAATTATTAGGAAAATTATATGTTGAACAATATTTTCCTTCTGAAGCTAAACAACGAATATTCGATCTAACGAAACATTTAATCGATGCGTATCATCAACGTTTAATTCGAAATCAATGGATGGCAAATACAACGAAACAAACAGCCTTCGAAAAACTTGCGAATATGAATATTCAAATTGGTTATCCATCGAAATGGAAATCCTATGAAAACGTTGTTTTCGATCGACGATCGTATTTTCAATCGATGTTAAATGCACTTCAGTATACATTCGAAGTAAAGTTTCGAAATCTAGCTAAACCTGTCGATAAAAACGATTGGGTCATTCCACCACAAATGATCAATGCAGCTTATGTAAGTCGAAACTTGCGTAGATTTCATTCGATTTTCAACTGCTTTTCATTTTCAAGCATCAAACGAACAATCAAATCATATTTCCAGCTGGTATTCTTCAAGAACCATTCTTTTATTTTCATGCCGATGATGCAGTTAATTATGGTGCTATTGGCAGTTGTATTGCACATGAAATAACACACGGTTTTGATGATCAACGAAGTCAATATGATCAAAATGGAAATCTTCGTCTCTGGTGGACTGAAGACGATATGCATCGATTTAATTCAAAGAAACAATTACTTATTGAACAATTTAATAGCTATGAACTTTTAAATACAACTGTCAATGGTTATTTAACATTAGGAGAGAATATTGCTGATCTTGGCGGAATTGAAATCGCTTATGAAGCTTTCTTAGAAACTGAACAAGCTAAACAAGGAGAATTCATCGATGGTTTAACACCGCGAGAACGATTTTTTTATGCTTTTACACGTTTACATCGAATAAAATATCTTGATAAAACACTTTTAATTATACTTCAAACTGACGAACATGCACCACCGTTATTTCGAGCAAATGGTATTCTATCGAATATGAACGCATTTTACGAGATATTCAATGTCACTGACGCTGATCGATTGTATCGTGAACCTTCAAAACGAACTGTGATTTGGTAGAAAAAAAACGAACTCATACTGATTGGAGATTTTTTTTCGATCTATTTTAAATATATGTGATGATTTAAGTTTATTATGAATGAAAAAATGGGTTTACGCAATAAAAAGAATCGAAATGTTTATTGCAGCAAAAAAAAACAATCGTTTATTTAGAATTTATTGTGTAAGTGTAAAGGCACCTTTTTGAGTACTGTAGATAGCTGAGTGTGGGTGTTTTGAACCGCATTCACCGTTACACAAGTAAACTGAGACATTGTAGACACCTGGAAGCCATGCTTCACATTCTTCTGTTAAAATGAAAATGATCGAACTAGATATTCTGTTTGTTCGAAAGATATTTTCAATAGTTTACCTTGTGTTGGGTCGCATTGTGGATCTGGTTCAGCTTTAACACTGATACGTTCAGAGTATGTACCTGGTTTTTTAGCTTCCATTAAGAATGAACCTCCGAGTGGGATATGATCGACAGTGTGGATTTCAATGTCGAGTTCGCCAGTACCGGTACCATTGAGTGAAACAAAGGTAACATCAATTGAGAAGGTTGTTCCTTGTCGACCTTGAGCTGGTAAGATGGAGAAAACTGTAATGTTGGCATCACCATGATCGTTGACTGAAGAGAAAAAAAAGTGAAAATTTGTCAGTTTTAAATTCGATGGAAAAACAAAACGATGATCATACCTGGGCACAATTTACAGAGTTCGCAATAGTAGATGGGGTCAAGATCGGCATTTTCGATCATTTTGATGAATTCTTCAATACCAACAACATCACAAACCAAGTTGCAAACAACACCAGCAGCAGCTGAACCAGTTTTTTGAGCTAAAGCGTTACATAATGTTTGACATGAGCCGAGGATACCTGTGTCGAGAATTAAGTTAAGTAAGACGTTGATCGATTCGTCAGCAACATTGATACATGCTGGACAACCGTCAAGTTGAACGTTGGGTTTTGTAACACGTTGAATTCCGTATGATGGTTTGGTGAATTCACCACAAGCCATGCCAATAATGGCAATAAGAGCAATTGTAATAGCTTTGTACATTGTTGATAACAATGAAATTCTTATGTAAAACGAACGGGTGAAAAATCAATGGAAAACTTTTCGTTTATATACTCGATTCGATGAGAAATATAGGCAGATGTAGAGCGCGGATAAATGCATCTTAAATCAATAACAACATCACGCAAATGCTCGTTTTTCACATAGACTTTTTATTTTTTTTTCGTAAGAAGATTTCACAACAAGTAGAAAAGTGTGTTATCTTTTATTATTTCGGCGTATATTCATTCGATTTTATTTTTTATCTATGTTTTTTTTATTCGATATAATGGAAAATATCAAGGGTAAAATGATGATTCATCGGAAAGTTCAAAGAAGAAGAAAAAAATCTACCCGATTATGATATCAAATATTCGTCGCAAATTAAGCTTCTGACATGCCCACGTGTTTTGAGTACAAAAAATAATTGAAAAAAAGCCTATTTTCTGATATATAAAATAGGTTAGTAAGGTGTCTTTTTTTATCGTATATCAATAAATCAAAGTCTATTTATTATTTATTATTTAGATGTAAATGAATAAATAAATCAATGAATGAAAATCAGCTGTTGCTTATTGCTTTTTGGCTATTGTAAATAGACCTTTTGCTGTATTATAAATTGATGAATGAGGATGTTGAGGGTGATTGAGTATTGATTATATTCAACAAGAACTGGTAAAATAAGTGCGAAATTTGTCAATATTCTTTCTTCTTTTTCTTATCTACTACTGTACTTTGACTAAAATTAACCAATATTAAACGCAATTCATATAAATACGGTATTTTCTGCGGGACAAACCTATGTCGTTGGTAGACTATGATCTTAGTTAGTTCGATTTCGAAAGAAGAAGAAAAAAACAAGAAGAGAAATGACTGATCGAATCGTAAAATACGTATTTATTGAAAATGAATAAATCAAAACAAAAAACAATTTTTAAGATATTTATGCTTTCTTTGTCATGTTAAATGATGATGCAGCTGAATCGTAGATACTTGTATGTGGATGATGTGAACCGCAAACACCATTGCAGATCTGTGCTGAAATTTTATAGACACCTAATGGCCAACCACAGAGTTCTGTTGAAGGATCACAATCAAAACTGAGAGCAGTTTGAAATTGAATTCGTTCAATGTATGAACCAGGTTTTTTTTCTTCGAACCAATATTGATCACCAGTTGATTGATTTTTTGGATCGACAATATTGAAATTAAATGTACCAATTCCAGTACCATTAATCGTTTTGAATGACATGTCAATCATAAATGTTGTTCCTTCAGGACCAGTTTGTGGATAAACACCAAAGTTAATGAATTTAGCATCACCATCATCTTTAACTAAATAAGAGAAGAAAAAAAATTTTCATTAAAAAAAAAATGAATCGAAATTTTGTTACTTGGACATAAATGAACAATTTGACAATAGTAAATAGGATCGATATCAGCATGAACAATCAATTTAATAAATTCATCAATACCAAGACCATCACATCCAGCAAAGCAAAGTTCTTCGAGATCTTTCTTTTGAGTTTTATTAAAAACAGCATGACAAATATCATCACATGAGCCCATGATACCTTCGTCTAAGATAACATTCAAGAGAACATTGATAAGTTCAACAACTTCATTGATACAGGCTGGACAAGTATCAATTTTAGTTACACCATTTTGAATAGGTGAAGTAAAACGTTGAAGAACACTCAATTGAGGACTGAACACGTCCGAGCCACATGCAGCTCCAATAAAAACAACAAAAAATAATGTTAAACCTTTATACATGATCTTCACGTCTGTTTTTCGTTAAAATGAAGAGAATCACGAACAACCACATGTCACATAAATATCATTTGGCTGAGAAACGAACAATCTGTTCGATAGAATTTCAATAAATGAGAATATTTTTCGTATGTACTTTTTATTTTTAACAGATTATAACAAATTCTATTTATATAAGACACGCAAACATCTGTTAGAGAGAAGATTTATGTTACTAAATAAACGGTTGATAACGAAAATCTTTACAAATATTATTTTTTCTTTCGAAAAAATGAATTCTAAATTTCTAGGGAGGCGAATCAATGTGAACTAAGACAACTGCTTCGAGTTTTACAGTGCAAATTCCATCAGTTATCTGCAAAAACTTCGAGATAATAGATAAAAAAATACGTGCAAGACTGTTTTTCTACGAGTCAGATGGTATTTCGTTCTCATTTATTGCATATTTCAAAATTCAATGCATTGCCAGAGTGATCAACTCGACAATTTTCTATAAATAGTCCGTCCTTGTATTAATATGCATGTTATTATTTTCAAAAAAGAACGCAAAATATAATGATAAATAATTATAAAATATGAAATCATTAGTTTTATTGTTTTTCTTTCTGGTCTGTATAAACAAACATACAATCTTTTTAAAAAAAGAATACGCAGTCAATCTAAGCCGTTACATGACCCGTTGTCGTTGCATTAAGTGCAAAACTATCTGTGTCGAATAAATCACCGAAATCATTGAAAAAATCTGTATGAACAATCTTTTCAGCGGTCATCACTCCAGCATGTCCATGAGGCATGAAGGCGCCAGCTGACGATGAATCAATGCGCATCATCGCTTCGCCACTGCCTACGCCCATATCATCATCGTAATCATCATAATTGCCTCCACTTTCATCGGCATACATGCCTTCATCGATGGCTTTATTCGATCCGAAATATTGTTCCATTTGGGTTTCGCTTTCTTTTTTTTATTCTATCTAAAAGAAACGAGAAAAAAACAACAATGAGAAGTATAGAGATGAAATTCGAAAACGATTTGTTGATGTGTTTGTAAATTAATAAACTTCGTCAGCGACTCTAATCTTGTCGATACATCATCGAGCATCTCAAGACAATAAAATTTCATCATACGAAGTTTGTTTTTTCTCTTATCTCCTTGTTTACCTGTTCCGAAACTAAGCAATCAATTCTCATTGCTACTTGACCAGTCATTGCTCAGACATCCTAAATTTACCAAAATAAAATCATTAGTAATGACGAAATCTAAAACGCTTTTTTCCGAATTAATCGATTTAAGTCATGTGTATGTGTTTCTGTTCTATGAACTAATGAAGCGTAGAAAAATGACATTATGATAACATATAAATACGCAATTTCACAATCAAATTATCATTCATGCCTTACGTTCGACAACGAAAACCTGCTGTTCCGCCAGCTAATGCTGCGAATTCTCCTCTCGCGCACACTGTTCTACCGCAACGCGTAGTTCAAAAACCACCTCCACCAAAAGTCCCATTTCCGACGATGGCTGATCATCAATCAAGCATCGTTTTAACCATACCAACTTTCGGTCCACTTCCTCCTGTATCTCGAACGGTAGCACCAACAGTTGTGTCATCGTCGACACATGGTACAGTTGTCTCGAAACCATCGGCTCCATCCGTTGTGCCAACAGTCAAACCGCATTCTCATGCTCATCGTCATCGAACTGGTCCGGCTCATCGCTAAGACTTTTTTTTTTGTTTTTTTTTTTCTGCCGAATAAAATCATCTAATTATGGAAAAAAACATAAATCTATTTTTCACTTTTCCTCAAGTCAAAACAAGAGAAGAAACTCAAGAAAAATTGCTTTTTTATTTTTCCTTTCATGCTTAAACAGACTCAATATTAGCCTATTAGCAAAACAAAATAACATTCTCAGTTTTTGTTTAATGTACATTAAATTTCTCATAACTCGACTGTTTTGTTATTTTTAAAAAAAAGAGGAGAAAAAGAAAAAAAAAAACTTTATTTTCTGTCCTTGAAATACGAGAAGAATTCATTCTTCTTCCCTTCAATTATTCACACAATTGCTCTTCGTTTTGCTCGTTTCATAAAAAACACATTACACTGATTGATCACGCTACAACATTTCTCAATGGCAACGTCAACTCAACATCGCGTTCATGGTCAAATTAAAATCAAAGGCGAACAACCTTATTTTCGTGGCGATGAAGTGCTCTACATTTCTGTTCGAGACACACTTCGACACGATGCCGAATGCATTGTCCTCGGTTCGACAAGTATTCGCCTGCAAAAAGGACAACAACTGCCCGTCGACTATCAATGTTCGTACGATCCGAACAAGGCTCATATGAAATTCGAACAAATCAAAACAATACCCGGCGGTATCACACTCTCGGCTAGTATCGAAAGAAATGAACAGCTATTGTATACGAACGATACGGATCTACCATTGGCGCAAGAAGTCGACATTGAATTAGTTAAAGTCGAGGAGAACTTTTAACTTCGACTGTGTTTTTGCTTCATTTCTTTTTAAATAAAAATATGTACAGACGCGAGAGTTTCTTTTTCTGGAATGTACAAATTATATTTAGGCGTAGTTTCATCGAGAGTTGAGCTCGCCCGGTAATAACCCGTCATTTCCTATCGCAAACAAGCGAAACCTATTCCAACATTGGATGAGAATCATCACTGGAAAGGTTTTAGAAGTTTGCATTCGAAACATTTGAATAGCAGTTCTCAGTCGAAATGGGTTTAAAAAATCGTTTTTGTCGATCATTCTTTTTGTCTGAAGACCGTCGTTGGATTCATCAGCGAACTGTGCGTCAATTCAACTTACCAAATAGATAAACATCGATCACATTCCGTCGATCTTCACGAACTAAATACAAACAAATATAATTATATGATTTTCATGAATTGAATGATGCAAAGAAACAGTTCTCAGTGAATATGGGTTTAAAAATCGTTTTTGTCGATCATTCTTTTTCTGAAGACCGTCGTTGGATTCATCATCGAACTGTACTTAGATTTTTCGAAATTATTTTATCTTCTGTCTTTCAGATATTTAATGAGATAAATCCTCCTCATTTCGGACAAGGATCAGAGTGGTGCATGTAGGATCATCATAAGATCAGAAGATATGTATGAGTTGTGGTTTTTTTTTGTGTGTTTTATTTCACTCGATTTTACCTTTTGTGTTAACAAAATGAACGAACGTTTAGCTCGAACTGCGAATGTAGAAATGAACTTTCGAAAGATAATAACCGTAGTTTTATTTCGAAAAAATAAACCAATCCGTTTGAGTTGGATATAGAGCCTCTCCAAAAAGCAAATCAGCGACCTCTTCAGCGAACAAGATTTTCAATTTATTCCGTTGTCGTTGTTTTACGATGACTTTTATCTATTTTTCAATCAGCGAATCGATGAAATCGTTGCTTTTACTGTTAGTTTATTTTCCAAAAAAAAAACTAAATATGTCTCAACCATGACAACAGAGAATTCCAATGGCGAAGGTTATTGACGCAAAAATACTTGAAAATAATCAATCTTGTTCTAATCACCGGTGAAAACAGAACATTGAAAGAGAAATGACTGATAAGCAAGCACGTTTATCCGTCGCCTCATCGAGTAATTTGAAAGGTATATCGAGTACGGCGTCGCAATTTAAACGAACATTTATGCAGCCAAGTTCAAGTTCTCTATCAAAGTATATTGTTTTTGTTTTTCTACAAAAACGATAAACATTTATTTGAATAATTTTTCTTTTCGTTCAGCGTTGAAGATGCGAAAGAAGAACGAATTGAATTGGAGAATCTATTGAAAACTGAAGATTTAGAAGTTCTACGTTTGAAAGGATTTGTACGTTTGATTTGAACGATTTCAATATATTCTTATAGTTTCGTGTATTTCTAGTCTCAAGATAAACAATTAAATAAAGAACAATTCATTGAATTCTTACGAAACGCATTAAGTCGTGGAAGTGATCGAGATGTTCGTAAACATTTCCTTTCGAAAATCAATAATAATTAAAAAAAAATTCGTTTAGTATGACGAATTATTCGAATGTGTTGATGTAACTAAAGAAGGCACTATTTCATGGTTCGAATCGATTTTTCATACGTATGCGAATTGAACTCTCGTTGGGTTTGTGTTTAGGGATAAACTAGCAACGTATTTAATGCTAAAATTATACGATAATGATGATCGAGAACGAGCATCATCGGTTCCCAATTGGAAAAGTGTCAAGACAATTCTTAATGCACATCGAGATTCACTCAAACGAATTCAACATATGGATAGTTTCGGTCGATATATGTCGATTAGTAAAGTGTGTATATATACTTTTATTGTACTTCAAGAGAAAGAATGAAATGATTTAGGAAGGAACAGTTTGTATATTTAATGATGAATTACAATTATATAAAACATTTAAAGCAACAACCGAAAGTTGTAAAGTACGAGATTTATGGATAACTGATTTTGTTCTCATGCCGAATGTTAATAAAATTGCAATTGCTTATACATCAAAAGAATTGAGTAGGTCGTCATTTTTTTTCACGATTAATTGTTTTGAATCTGTTCGTTTTGAAAGTTATTTTCGACACGACATCGAAATTGGAATTGAATATTGTCTATCGAATCGTTGGCATCGATGCCACACCTTACTGCTTAGATTATTGGTAATTGAATTTGATTTTATGAAAGAAAATCCTCGACGTGTGTTTGACTAGGTCGGATTCAGACAATCAAAATGATGCGATATTAAGTTGGGGAGATGTGAAAGGCAATGTTCATGCTGTTCTATTCAATTCTGCGTTAATCGCACTTTTCGAACGACCACCACAACAATCGAATGAAAATTGTATTGAATTCTTCATCGATTTAAATTCTAACGTGTTCTCTCTCTCGTTCGATTTTTTAGCTTATACAAAAGTTCGACTTGAAGATATCGCAAATGGAACGTATAAAAATGCTTCGTATATAACTTATCATGCACATACTGAATGGACTCGAAAAGGTTTTTCATTGAAATGAAAACAAACAAGAGATCTATGAAAAATGAATTTCTAGTTAAATACGCCGAGCATCTCGATTGTTTTATATCCTGTTCGACAAATCCGAAGACGGCATTGGTTTTCGGTTGGATGGATAAATCAGGTCTTACAGTTCGAGTGTAAGTTAACGATTCAATTGAGTATTTCGATCGTTTTCAACATAGATAAAAGCACGATTTTACGTCTCTTTTGATTTTTATAAATTATTTTTAGTTCTGAGTTTGGTCGAGATCGAAGGTATCATGAATTAACCTTGTGAAAACTGTTTTTTTTGTTGTTCACGAACGGGGGATTGATTTTGTTTTGTTTTTGCTATAAAATGAATAATAATCTATTTTTAAATGCTCTGTTTTAGTAATTATTCTATTCGTATTCGACAATTACGAGAGCCAAGGTAATCGAATATCGATATGTTGTTGCAAAACAAAAGTTGTTTTTTTGTAGAAGTGTTGTTGAAATCAGTCAAGGATTGAATTCGTTTGATTATTCTCGACATTTCAATTTAATTGGTAAGACAATTGACATTGAAATTCGATTCAATTCTTTCGTTTGTTTTTAATTAGCAACTGCTGGTGTAAACTTTCAGGTTTCACTATGGAATCCATTTGTCCTATCAAAACCAAATGGCGTAAGAAAACCTTGTCATTCCAAATTGCTACTCAAGATTTTTCTCTTTCGCTTCTCAAGGTTCTTCGAGGACATATGCGGTCCGTACTCTATGTTCAATTTATTCCAAGTCGTGGTCAATTATTAAGTTTTTCAAAAGATAAAATATTACGTTTATGGGACGTTCAATTACAAATATGTCTTCAACGTTTATCGAATGTATTTCCTCGTGGACCTGAAGGTACGAAAAAAAAGAAAAGAAAAAGAAAGCAAATCTGTTAAACAGCTTGACATATAAATCGATAATTTCGTTGACAATCATCCGCATACAAACCGCAGGATGTTAAACTGACACATAATTGATTATTGTTAATTGTTGATAAACTCGCGTAATCGATTTGAGAACACCAAAGTTCGTGTGTATTCAATTGTGCTGTTTCGCCTGTTTCGTACCAACGAAAGATTTGCGTTGGAATTTCACGTTTCGTTCGAGCTAATGATTCGTGTAGTTTTCGAGTATTGAAATGACTTGTTGCGCCGATCCAATAGACGTAATCGACGTGTTCGTCATCGGTATTATGAAGATAATTTTCCTTGAGATATTGAATATCGGTTTCATTGAGATTCGAAACGAATTTCATCGCATATTCATCACCTTCTTCATCTTGACAGTACTCATTCGCTTCGTACCACGTAGATTTATGAGTTGATAAACGAAAACATCGATTACCAATGGAAATATCTTGACATTTGACGCAACGGTGAAAGATTGAAGACCAAAAGAAAGTTTTCGGACAAACACATTGACCTGATTGACAAATCATTGATGATATTGTTGTGTTACAATCTGTATCGGTTGAACAACCTTGATCAGATCTCGACGTCATAGTTGTTGTTTCGATTGGATGATTAGTCGATGGTTCTTTCAAACTTCCGTATCCATCAATCGGAGGAACAACTATTGTCGAGATATTCTGTTGTACTCGATTATTATTCGTCGTATTAGCAAAAGTATCGAGAGTATTGAGTAGAATATCAAGTGTATTTGTAAATTTTCTTTGAAAACCAAAACGACAACATGTTTTCATCGATTCGAAGAAGAAAGATTTACCTTAAAGTATATTTATCCGGTAGAAGATCTTGGTTATTGTGATCTAATCGTATACAAAAGAAATTTGCTGCTATTTGTTCAATTAATTTATTCGATAGGATCATAGTCGATTGTCGATTATAAATTCTTTCTTTTTCATCGATTGAAATGATTTTTTCAAGGAAATTTTCAATATAAATCGAATCACTAACTAATTCTTGATCGATTAATTCGCAATTAACATAACATGAAATCATTGTTGATGTCAAATGTACGAAAACAACGAGACTTTTATTCAATGAATCGATTAAATCCGTTGATTTATCTCCGTATAAAAGATATTCCGTTCGATTAATTGAATTAAATTGAATATTAAATAGACGTTCGATTGGCGAGTAACTAACATGAAAATTAAGCGATGGAATACTAAAAATCGAATGAGGTGAATTGATACGATCGGTGTTTGGTTTGTAGATGATGGTGATCGAATTTAGAACGAGTGTTGATGTTTGAAGATCATTTTGTCGACTGAAAATTAGAATAGAAATGTATGTAGATTGTTTCGATGAAAAAAGAATTTTACCGTGAACGTAGTTTTCGTCGTTGTACTTTTTCAATAACGTGTTGCATTTTTCGAATCAACGGTCTTCCGATGACTGTTGTCGAAGGTTGTACGAAATTCGTTTGTTTACATGAGAATATATCGAAGATTTCTTGTTGTGTCAATTGACCGTTCGGTGTGACTTCATAATATTGAATATTTGAATTTTGATCGTTAATTTCGATTGTCGAATTTTCATTATTGAATATTGATGAATAGAAATAATATGAATCGATCAATTTACAATTGACATAGGTTTCCATTCGATTTCCATTTCGAATAACCAGAAAAATCGTGTGATAGACTGAATTTGGCAAAAGATCAGCACGTTCGATATTTAGTTTGATTGTTTCGTTGTTAAAATTGACGAGAATCGCTCGATCATAAGACGCGAGTAGAAACGATAGAGTCTTGTTTTCCGATGAATTAATCGTAAATAGCGAAGTTTCAAAAGCAGGAAATTGATATTGATCAAATATAAACCAATGTTCGTGAGTTCGAACGAATGAAAACAAGAGAACGACGAGCAACTGTTTCAGCATTGTTATTTTGTTGTTTCAACTAATTGCCGATGTATTTATATATCTATACGAAATGAATGATTCATGATTTTGATAAAATAAAATGATATTTGATATGTACACAATGGAAATTCATGGATTCTTTTTGTTTTTCCTCTAGTGGAAATCTCCTGTTGGTTCGACGATGCACGTAGTCGATTTTTTGCGTCATTTCGTACGAATATAACAATGCTCGAAATCAAACCTGAGATTAAAGATCGAATTATGACGCATGATCGAGCTATTGTTGCAGCACGATACATCGTCAGACAGAAACAAGTATTGAATGAGTTTGTTGATTCGATTTTTTGGAATGATCTATTTTAGGTGATGATTATTTGTCAAGCTGGAGATATTAGTTTTTGGTCATTAGAAGGACAGAAAACGAAACGCTTCAGTGAACCGGATGCAGCGGAAATATCCGATACAACGTGTCTTGGTTTTGATGAATTCGGAGAGAAATTTTATACGGGTGGAAGTGATGGGAAAATTCGAGTAAACAAAAACTTTGCGAGACAGAATTTCATTGGATGAAATGGATTTTATCTAGATTTGGAATTACAATGGGCGAATAGTGCAAGTATTGGATGCAGGTAGAGGTACATCGGTAGAAATCACGCAAATCGAAGCATTGAAACGACGTATTATTGCTGTTGGTTGGAGCAAGTAAAATGAAGAAAAGAAATCCATTCATTCATTGAAAATTGAAATTGATTTATAGATATTTTACTATTTTTCGTGATTTACAACAAAGTGAAGGTAAACCAGGTGTACCAACCGAATGGAATGGAGAAAAGGATAAAGCAAAACGAGAAGTAAACTGATTTTCATTTACATTTATTGTAATTCTTTGTTTATCTAAACAAAACCAACAATTTCAGGGTCATGAAGATGATATTGTCTGTATGGCTGTCACGTCGTTTGCACCTCAGCTATTAGCATCAGGTAGTATCGATGGTGATATTTGCATATGGAATACATCATCGGAATTATTCGTTCGTCGACTTGATGAACGAAAACGTTTTCCAAATAATACACAAGCAAAAGTAAGTGCAAATGTTTTGCTTGATGCTTATAAATTCTTTCTTGTAATCGATAAATTAATCAGTTACAAGACAATGCTGCTGATTTTGCTATAACAATGCTTAGATTTCTTGATAAACGCATGATATCAAATGCAAACACGAGTTCAACAGGCGCTAATTTAGTTTCGTGTGGAGGCATAGGATTTGTTCGATTTTGGAATGTGCATGCAGGAAAACTCATAAGCGAATTTCAAGCACATACTGACGGTAGATTTCAGTTTTTAATCATTCTTTTTCGGTTTTTGTATTTGTACTTGTTTTTTTCAAGTTTCGAATATCATCATGGAAATCGATCAACGAAATAAATATCTCGGAACAGGTGATGTCAATGGTATGGTTAAAGTTTGGGATATTGAACAGTATTGTCTTCAATCAGATTTAAAACATATTGAAAACAGTCTTCCACGTTCGTAGTTCTTCTCTTGAGACAAAACAACGTTTTTTGAATTAAATATGAATATTTTTCAGCGTTAGTCGCCGAGTTTACAGCACATTCGGATTCGATAACATGCATAGATTTCTTCGAAAAAGACGAACGAATGTTCGTGTTGACATCATCATCGGATTGTAGTGTTGTTTTATCTGATATACATGGTAACGCTTACGGAACATTTGGACAGCCGAATCAATGGCGTGTCGATATGGATTTAACGAAACTGAATGAAGAAGATGCGCAGAGTGTTATCGTTAAAGATGAAGATGAAAATTCGAGAAAATTCGATGAACCATCACGATCAACATTCAGTCAAGATCTTGACGAGTTATCGTCGATGACTGATGAAGAAATGTTAACAAGACGATCGGATGTTTGGGAATCAACAACGATCGGTAATGACAATCGATCGGTTTTGTTTTTGTTCTAGTTTGATTTTCTAGGCGTAAGCTATCAAGAAAAACGAACCAATCGTCGACAACGAAATCAACCGAGTTTAATCACAAAAAAAGATTATCTACAATGGGAAAAAACTGGTCTAGCTCCCGGTGGCGCTTTCGGTGTAAGTCGAATCTTCTTACTGAATTTCCTTTCGAAAATCTCTGGAATTTATTCAAAGGCTTTGGATACATTCGATCCACCACCTGTTCCTGATAACAAAAAAACGGCTTATCTCGAAACAGCTTATCTATGGCATTCGACAAGTTTAGGTGATAATTCTCGACGACGTCGAGCGCCACCGACGATCGGCGAAAGTAAAACGATAGTTTCTCCTTCGAATTCATTTTCTATTGAAACAAATTTCTAGATTTGAAATCTGCATTCGATGAACGTTCAATTTTCCCTAAATATATTCTCGATTACGAAGCTAAACAACGGCAACTATTCGAATCATCACCACATCAACAACAAACAGCAGGAGTAGCTCCTGGAAATTCCAACGTACAACAACAACATCAAATGCTACGTCAAGCAACCGAAGTTATTTCGAAATTTAAACGACTGAATTCTTCGTCGACTCATAGTGATCCAAAAGCCCAGTGACAATCAAACGAATAACTCCGGTGATGTCAGATTTATTTTTTCCAGAAAAGAACATATAAAAAACGAAAACGAGAGAATTTTTTTTGTTTTTCAACCAAGTATTTTGTTCATAATAAATCATCCTTTTCTTTTCTAACTATTGAGAATTGTCGGATATGATTGTTTAAGCGCTCGGTTATACTCCTTCGTAAGATAGAAAATATTCATCGGAGTATGAACTGCAGCTAAACTAAATACAATGAGAAGACTTAATTTCAAATTTCGAAATAAACTATCGTCGCAAAGATAGGTTGATGTTGTTGATTGACATGGACTTGTCATGCAATAATTAACAATTGTATAAATAAATCCCGTTAAACACGGAAGTGAAATGAATATCAACATTCGAATTAATCGATTTACTGGAGCCATCAATTTGAGACCGTAGATCATCATGACAATGCCTCCAATATCAAGAAAGACTCCTGTCCAAAAACCATAATAATAATTTGAATATGAATTAACAACAATACCGAGCTGAATACTGAAGATAATTATACCCCAAAGACAATAGAGAAAACCTGAGAGTAAGAGGAAACTTTTTAAATTGTTGGTTATTGGTATGTGTACAAGTTCATTGGATTTAGTTTGACGAACAGGAATTAGAAACACGGGTCGTTGTAAAGTATATTGAGATTTTTCATTACTGTTGTTTACACCTTGCTGAGAAGATGGTGTATAAACTGGCTGCATTGTTTGATATGTTCTTTAAAAAGTGAAAAATCAGTTTAAAACTTCTTGAAATCATCTTCATAAGAATACTTACGAATTTTTTTCTTGTTTTTCTGAATTCGTTTGCATGTTTTGTTTTATTGTTTTCAAAAAGAATTAAATGAGAAATAAATAAGTTTGAAAATGAATTCTGTCGTTAACCTTTATATACACAACAAAGCGTCATGAGATTTACTCATATGACGTGTATTATTTTACGTAGTTACTCATAGATAACAGTTTTTTCTGCTAGTATGGTTTAAGTAAATAAGTATTTTTAGATCGACAAGTATGAATCGATTAGTGTAAACACGTTTTTCTTTCTCTCTCTCTCTGTGTTTCTTTATTTTCACTATGAATTTGATTAAACAAAGAAAAAACGATTCTATCGTTCGATCGAATATAACCAACGAATACAAGAATTTCTATTCAAAATCATTATGTCACTAACACCGCTCGATTATAAAAAACAAGCGAACGAATACTATTCGAAACAACAATGGTCATTAGCTATCGATGCTTACAGTAAAGCCATTGAAATAATTCGAACAACAACATCGAATGAAAGTATTCCATTGTATTTATTATATTTAAATCGTTCATCGGCATATATTCAAGACAAAAACTTCTTTGATGGCTATCAAGATGCACGACAATCATTAAAATTAAAAGCCGAGGCAAATTCGAAAGGTTATTATTGTGCTGGAATTTGTGCGTATCGACTTGGATTTATTGACAAAGCAACTAAATATGCTGAACAAGCAATTAACGGTCAGCGAGAAGAGTTTAATGGTTACTTGGATTTGAAATATTTACTCGAGAAGAAAGTCAATTCAATCAAACGATGGAGAAAAAACAATATGACTGCGACTAAATGTCTTGATCGACTTCAACAAATTACTCATCAGTAAATGCTGAATTCAATTTTTTTTCATCGAACTTTGTCTGTCTCTTTTCTTGATTAGAAATTTATCGACAATTGAACTTCCATCAGTTCTCTATCAAATTCGTTATCTCTTACGAGCATCATTCGACAATCAACCTGATAAAAAACTCGTGAATATCGATACAGATGATGTCGGTGTTCATTTACAACAATCAGCTAGATGTCTCATCGAAAATGGCAATATTGAAGTAGAAAATCTCTTTGATTCGATCAGTTTTAATAAACATTCTCTTTTGTTTTTGTTACAGCGAATGATTAAACATGATCCACTATTTGAAGATCTAATCTTACACGAATTGCCTGATGTCGGACGATTACGTATGAAAGCATATAAACAAGAGAAATTACCATTGGAAAAACAAAATCAGAAGTTAATCGAACGAGCTGACGACGATCTCGCAGCATTCGTAAATAATTTTTCTCTTTCAATTCATTGATATCGATTTCTTTCCATAGGAATTCTCGTGTTTTATCAATCCTATTCTTGTGTCATTAGCTGCTCAAGCAAAGGATGCAAAAATTCGATTACGTGCATTGAAACAAATTCATCGTTTAATAACCAATGATCTCTATCGAAAATCAGTCGACACGTCTCTTTCAATATCGATTTCGAATTTTATCTATTGTCGATCCAAAGATTTGATTTTTATCAATGAATTTCTTCTCAACGGCGGAGTCGAAATACTTTTCTACGATTTTATGAGTTCATTTTTTCAAAATTCAATTGTCGAAATTATTCAACGTATAACCACCGATCAATGGCGAAGTCAATCGAAATCAACCATTCAATTTGTTCTCAAACAGATCGGCATCATAGTCGAAGACGAAGGTTCGATTCAAATTCATCATTTTCATCGATTCTATTTGAAATATTTAGGTGCCGAACTACTCGAACCAGATGAAATATCAAAAATCGAACTATTGTGTTCGCCGATAAAAATCTGTACTAATCAAGATTATCTGAATTTAATCATCAATGTTCTTACGAAAATTCTTTATATCTTCGGCAAAGAACCATTTGCTCGACGGTCATCAGCCGATCGTTTCTTTTCGTTTAATTATCGAACATGGCTCGAAAAGTTTCCTTTCGAACAACATCGAACAAACATTCCACTTTTAATTCATAATTGGTTTACGAATCTCAAAGAATGGTTAAAAACAAATTGAACATTAACATTTAGATAGGAACATATTCGTTATCTATTGATCATATGTAGACAAAAAACGTTTTATTTGTAATTTCAATCTTTTTTTTTTCTTCTTGTTTTTCTTTTCCAAAAAAAATGAAACACAAAATAAATTGAACTATTTATGTTATTAACAAAGATTCTATGTATATCTATGTCCAAGAAACTAAAGAGAGAAGATCATTTGGTTTTCTTTTGTAAGAATAAGAATATATATGTTTGTATGCATAGGTTTCTATGTACAATTAATTTCAATGAAAGAAACAAAAAAGCAAGTTTAATCATCGTCATCGTCGTCATCACTCGCTGCGAGCGTTGCTTTTTTTCGTGAATTTACGGCCGCGTTACGCTTCGATCGAGATGTAGTTCGAGCAAATTTTGTTTCTTTTTTAACTGATCGTTGAAAATTATTTTCATCATCATCATCGTCGTCGTCGTTTTCTTTCGATTCATCATCATCGTCATCATCATCCGATTGAGATGCTTTTGCTTTGCTACGACTGTTTGTTGCTTTGCCTTTCTTTGTTTTCGGAACTTTTGGTTGTTGTTTAACCTTTTGTTGTGCTTGTTGAACAGCCATGAGAATACCACTCGATGATCTTGCTTGTTCAATTCGATTGGCTAATTCATCGAGTACAACTTTTAAGTCAGGTTTATTTCCTAAAAGTTTCTTTGCATTATTAACAATCGAAAGAAATGATTCGTAAACAGCATCTTCAACTAATTTATCGGCATAGTAATTGTAATGATCGAGAAGACCTTTCAATGATCGTTCGTTGTAGGACAATTTCGACATGATATAAGCAAGATCACGCCATAAACGTGGATTATTATCAGCCATATGAAATCGTTGGCATAATTTTTCCGATAGACTTTCGGTTTGTTTTTCTTTGCTAACATATTTAAAAAGAAATTCCATAATGGTTTTAAAATCTTCTTCATCTAATTGCCGATCTTTATCTAAATGACCGCCGACTAAATTCGAGAATATATCGGGAAGAATATTGAATAGAGCTTCGCCATGTTGACGTTTGGCTAATTCGCTGAAGAATGAGGTAGCTAATGTGGCAATCTGTGGATGTTTATCGATGATACACAAAGCGATTTCACTGATTTGACCTTTGGGTTTAACCATTTCTTTGAGAATTAAATTCGATATTGTTTTCAATGCTGCTAGACGAACATTATCGGATCGATCACGTAGACAACCATAAACATCATTTGAATAGGCAGCAAAAGCCAATGGATATTTGAGATAGAAATCGTTCATTAAAATCATAATTGCAACACGAACACTTTCGAATGTTGAATTTTTCAATAGATCAAAGAGCATTTTGGCATGTGTTTCACATAGTTCAACTGATAGTAACATAAATTTGCATAGGCAAATGGTGGCACTGAGTTGTAGAGCTTCTTCACGATATTCTTGAGGATGAAGAAGAATTTGTTCGAGAATATTTTTATATTGCATTAGGAGAGAAGTTTTTTCGCATAATGATTGAATGTATAAGCCGATTTCGTTGTCAACTGGATCTTCAGCTTCTGCACCGCCGAAAACTTGGCACATTTCGTCGTCTTGATCGTCGTCGATGGTTTGATTTGTTGTTGAATTCAATGTTAAATTTGATGATGCTGTTGTTTCGTTCATTTCTTCATCTTCATCGGGAGTTTTTCGTTTGGCACGTTTTTTATTCGATTTTCTTTGTTTCGGTTGTAATTTTTGATTCGTTCGGCTGGTTTGTTTGGCTTCTTTTCGTCTCAAAAGTTCGTCTTTAACTGTACAATCGACATAATAAACGATTCCGACAGCAGCTTTGCCCAAACAATTCAAGAATCGAACTAACATCAACGCTGAATTCGAAGTCGCTTGAGAATGATGCGACGACGATTGAGTTTGTGTTTGACTTTGTTCACTTCCTGCATTTTCGAAATCCATAGGTTCGACAAAAGCAGGTTGCGATTGTGATGCCAGAGGAATTTTAAACAAACCTCCGACTTTAACACCTGTTTTAACCGCTAATTTTTTGATGATATTCTCGATATGTTTAATCGGACCATCGGCTAATTTGAAAATAACATCAAATGCCGATTCCATCATTGGCGTCCATTGTCGATCCGAAACATCGTGAAAACTGGAGACAATTATATTTCCGAGACTTTCGAATAAACGATGAGTTTTTGGTAAACGAAATTGTTTCGGTCGAACACCATTTTCAATCTTTTTCGGTGTTGCAGCTAATTGCAAGAGTAAACAAGATATATGTACAAAACGATGATTTTTGTCTTTGGCTTGAATAAGATCAGTAATATCATTTAATTTCGTGTTGATCTCATTTCTTGACAGAAGTAGAAAAAATTTGATCGAATATTTTCTTAACAAAGAACTTTACCCAACGATAAAAGTGAGAATTTTTCCAGCGATAACATCGGTCTGATCATCGCATGGCGCTTTGTAGAATTTCCAAAGCGCTTCAGTTATTGCTTCGATAGGAATTTTCTTTCCTTTAATGAGTTGTTTGAGAATTTCTTCGAAACATAATTCTTCCGAAAACGTTGCGCCTTTAAGTGCACGAATAATCGCTCGAGCTTGATGAAGTGGAATATGTCTATTAAAGAAAGCAAAATTAATCAAGTTTGTCATCGAATAAGAAACCGGATTTGTTACGCGACAGGAACTGTTGGTGCAACATCGAAATAGATCTTGACAAACGCTTGTGTTATCGCTTCACAAATCGATTTGTCAACTGACCAAATCAAACTGAACATTAAACGTAGACTTTGTTCGATATTGGGCAAAACAAGACGATAATGACGAAGATTAACAAAGAAATCAACTGCTTGTTTACAATCAGCTAACGTCGGAGAATTGAATAGATTGACAACGTGACGATTGGCTTGTTCGATTAAATCCATAAAATGAAGACCATCCTGAATATGAAATCGAATCGATTAGTTTGAAGAAAAAACAAAATCAAACGTTCTACTTTGTAAAGTGAAACAATTTCTTCGACACGTAAGATTTGTTCTTCGATTTTAACACGTGCTAATGTTTGTTGAAGATCTTGATCTTCGTTTTGACTTGCTTCTTCTTCTTC
>ERZ778019.812-NODE-812-length-52211-cov-11.882890_pt1 | contig 52211 bp, 61 predicted proteins | sample MGYA00375749_ERZ778019 | MGnify/ENA primary metagenome ERZ778019 (study PRJEB29350, sample SAMN05389821) | bioreactor metagenome | isolation source: Ammonium sulfate bioreactor | place: South Africa: University of Cape Town | collected 2014-03-17 ... | reverse complement strand
TTCTTTTTATCATGGATGTAAACATGTAATCCTCTTCAAAAGCATGTCAGCGCTTCCGAGCGAATCATGCATCTTCGTCGCAGCTTATTAAAAAAAACTTCAAAGAAAACTATATAAGTATCTGTACGATAGTCTTAAAATGGTAAAGACTCAATTTATCTTATGTTGTTGAATCTGATTTTTCTTTTTGTTAAACATATTGATGATCTTTAAATAAAACGTACATTGATCTCAAATTTTACTAGTATTTATCGTGCAAACAAAGCCTTATTGCCTTGGCGTATATTGCGAAAGAAAGATTTTATTTGAATTAATATTAAATCTTCTTATTGAATTTCGTCGACACCTTGTAAATAACCGGTCATTTTCCGTGTTTGCTCAGTTAATTCATCGTCGACTATTGAAATCGATTTGTCTTTGTTTTTTAATTTTCGTTGATGGAAAAAAACAATCAAATTCAATAGAACATATAATAGAATGCAAACTAATACACCGACTGTTAAAAGAATTGGAAAATAATTTGGATTACGATCCATTATAAAGCCTAGAAACAATTCGATTGAAATCATCAATTATCATTTCAAAGAAATACTTACCAGCAATTTTCTGCATTCCAATAGATCCTAAACCACAAGCACAGAGAGATATGCCTAAAAGTAATGGAATCACATTTAATTGATGTTTTATCCAAGCAAATGATAATGCAAATAATGGTCCAACAACAAATCCAGTGAGTCCACCAAGGACAAATAAACTTGTTGATGTCAATTCAACAATCCAAGTATAAGCCATCCAAACCAATGCAAGAACTATACCCAAACACCATGATATTGCTAAACTTGTTGTTACGGGTAAAAAGACAGACTCAACAGCGCCAACTAATCGACCGATCTAAATTAATTTGATTGTTCATTCGAAAATAAATAAGAAAAAAAGAAAAAGATGTTCTACTGAAAAGAATAACCAAAAGAGAATAATTCCCCAACTTGCGTTGTTTGTTGAAATATTAAATTTATCAAATTTAAGAAATGAAAAATAAAATTTTGCAACTGTTTGATCAACTCCAACAACAACGAATAGATAAAGTATAAATACTATTGAAAGACTTAAACCATAACTAAAAGAACCATGACCACATACAGCAGGAGAATATCGACTACATTTCACTTCTTCTTCTTCTTCTACTTTGGACTTGTCGATCACTTTTGAACTTATTGTTTTCACAGATAAATATTCCAACTTAACAAATCAATCAATCACAAATTTAGAGAAGAAAAAACTACGATTGATTTACTTTATATTGTTTGTTTTTCGTGATTTTTGCCCAAATTAAAAAAGTCAAATGTATAAATCCAATGAAAATACATGAAGAAGCTGCTATGAAATAAGGAATACTAATATCTGCATCGATTGGTATTGATACAGATCGAATCGAGTCATTGGTTTGTTTGGGAATATTTTTTAAATTAAAAAATGGTCGAACTATTAAATTGGCAAGAATTGCACCGAAACCATAACCAAAATGAACCATATTCAATGGAGCTGCAACACGATCTTGCCACATTTTAAACAAAAGATCTGTACCTTCTACAATCAACAACATTCAAATCGTGTTTTATTTTGTTTTGTTTTGTTTTGTTGATTTACCCATATTGGCAATACTTCCACAAACACCATTGAGAAAGAATACGAAACATAAGAGTATCAATGAATGGATAAATGGTGTTGCACATGCAACTATAAAGAAATAAATATCTGCTTTTTAGAAGGCAAGAGAAAAAAAAAAGATTTGTTTTGTTTGTACGTATAGCACGTAGAATAAACATTAGACATATGATTAAATCTTGATGTTTAGTAAGAAATTCTTGTAAAAGACCACAAAGAAAATTTGTTAATAAACCACCAATACTTGCACATCCTAATACAGTAGCCATGCCATTGAATGTTACACCAATATTATGAGATAGAATACCAATTGTTGGACCAACAATTTCACCACAAAGTCCCTACAAAAACAGATGAAAAAGACACGTCAATTGGTTTGTTTGACTACTACGAACTAGTGTAACCCAACTGAGTACTAAGAGACTTGTTCGCAGATACATTTCAATTGTTGCTTTTGGTTTTTCAATCTTCAATTCAGTCGATTGTTTTTGGGCCATTGTTTCAAATAAATCTTTCGATCTGGTTTCGTTTTTCGTGATTTTTTATTACTTAAGTACGTTCTCAGTGACTTCGTAATTGAATTTTGATATTTGACACGATACTCTGATTGGAAAAGATTTCTTTCGAGGATTAATCTCTTGGTTAGTCGTCATTTTATTCGAAACAAATAAATATAAAATCGAAATTTAATTATACAATCAATAAAATAAAATACAGAAAGATCGAAAATTTAATTTTTCTTCTTATTTGTTGTTGATCGTGTTGTTAAACGTTTTCGTTTAGGTGTGATTTGTTTTTGAATTGAATATCCACGTTTAAGTTTTTCTTTTATTTTCGTATCGAAATATTTTTGTGCTTGATTTTGATTTGAAAATTCTTTTAAAAGAAAAATTGAATTCGAATGTGGTTCATTGAGAAGACCGTATTTGGTTTTTGTTGATTTATTTTCAATTGAAATTTGCCAAAATTTACCGTCTTGTTGATGTTCTAAATAAGTTGTATTCACTGTTGTTGAATTTTCTGAAAGATTTCTTTCGATTGTTCGTTCGTAATCGAAAAGTTTGATTAATTTTTGTTGATCTTTTCGTTTCAATTGATCGAAATCTTGAAAATCGGTTTGAACATTTGAAATTCGTTTTTTCTTTTCATTTCCCGATCGTAGATAATTAACAAAACAATTGACATGATAAAAAAGTGGCATTAATCGTTGTTGATATCGTGTCGATCGTTGAGGAATAAATGGATTGACGATTAAACGTGATAAACGAAGAGTTCCTTTACTGATTTCGTCTTCACAATTCTTTCCATGACATCGTGCATTAGAACTTTTGGCATAATCACAACTAAACGCAATTGTTGTGCCATCAATTAAAGGTGCTGTTGAACGAACAGAAGTCATGTTTGTTTGTTAAAAAAAAGATATGAAAATAAATGTAACAGTAGTTAGCTAACGGTTTTCTATTTCGTAATAACAACAAATCGATATTTCGTTCATAGATATCGCTAGTTCATATCAAATAAAGTTCGTTTATTTTCCGATCGATTTCTGTGAATTTCATTGTTGTATTGATTGATTTCGTAAGATTTATTTTTAAATGTTGTTTTGATTGTCATCATTGGATTGAACGACAACTAAAGGTGTAAGTGATGTTTGATTTTGTTCTTCATTATCACTATCGATACGATCTGAATCTGAATCGGTGGATTGTTGATCAGGAGTAATTATCATCGATGGTGGTGAATCAATATTATTTTCTGTGATTAAAGAAGGAATTCGTTTGGGATCATAAATATCTTCATTTGTTTTTTCAATTTTAGAATTCAAAACAATTTTACAATAACAAATATGTCCAATGCCTAATGAACCAACTAATGTGCATGGAACAAGCATAGCTTTATTATGTAACAATTCATAAGCAAACCAACCGATGATTCCGCCAATACAAAATGAAATATACAAAGGAATTAAAATTTTCAATTTCCAAAGATGTTTTCGAGTTCGTTTATGAAAAATGGCTTGACCAATAATAAGACCAATGTCGGTCACAGTTCCTGTCACGTGTGTTGTTCGAATAACTGCACCAGAGAATGTTGTACACATACCATTTTGTAAACCACAACCAAGACAAACGAAATATGCACTTGGTGTTAAAGATTCCCATTGAGAATAGAAATGAATGTGAATATTCTTTGAACGCACAGAAACAATAAAAGACTTACACGAATTGAAAATCTTACTTCGAATAAACTTCCAAGAGCGAGTGTCAATGATTCTAATAGTAAAACTAAACCATAATGACGATGAATTCGAAACGAAGAACCGCCAACTAACGCACCCGAAATTGAATTACCCAAAATAAATGAAAATATTAAAAGAAGAAAATGTAATGCAATATCAAAACGTCCGTCTGCAAGAACAATTGCCATTTTCGATGTACTACCTGTAATGGCAGTTAATGGCAATTGAAAAACACCAACAAGACATGTCGTATTCACATAACCCGCGATAAATGCAAGAAGACAACCAATCACGACTAAATTTATAAACGAACGAAAATTATAATCTCGAATATATCGAACTGGAGAGACGATCGTTGATCGACGAGCTTCCATTATTCGTCGCATTTTATACAAAAGTTCAACTTTGACAAAATCAAACAATGATTAGATGTTCGTTCGTTCGTTCGATTGCCTATCGACTAGACTTCACCCAAACGATAGTTACACTTTGTTTTCAATTTCATGGTATCAGATGCGTACATAGAAAAGAGAATTATTTTACGCTTTCATTTTTGTATTTACATGTGATGCACATCATTCAACGTATGTTTTGTTTAAACAATAAATTATAAATTATCGTCTCGTTTTACTTACAAAATATTTTCTTTGCAAATAAAAAGAAAACAGATTGTTTCACGGGTAATAACATATTTTTGTTTTTTTTATTTAAATAAGAATACAAGAAGAAAAGAATTTGTTGACAAGTAACGATAGATGTTCTTTTTTTAATAAAATTGAGGTCGATTACCAAATACATATGAATTAGCTTTGAGTGTTGGTGTTACTCGATTAACACTACAAAATGGTAAATTTTGAGATGGAGATTTGGTTTTATTCGATAACAGCTTTCGACAAAATCGAGACCTAAATCAAACATATTCGTTTTTTGAATTCTGAAAATGTGTTCGAATTTACATGAATGACGAACAACAAAATAGCCAAATGAGAAAAGCGATTAAAATAATGCCAGCAGCAGCACATAATGGTCCAGCCCAGAACCAGATCGACGACGACGACGACAATGAAGGTTGAATTTCGATTGTTGTCGTTGAAATCGTTGATTCATCACTCGCGGTGGTAACATCCACTGATCTAACAAAAGTCAACAAAGAATAAATATTTTTCTTCAATTGTCACAATATAAACTTACGATGGAAAATCAGTTTGTTGTGCACATGGTGAAATATCTCCTTCAACTACAGTCAGATTTATACAATATTCATTCGATTCAACAGAATAACTTCAAAACAAAAGACACAAAATCTTCGTTTGAATAACAAGAAGACAACTGATTACCTGTCAATAGCAATTGCACAAACAGTTTGTAATCCGATTTCTTCAGTTGTTGGAGTCCAATCAACATAGATTGTCCATTTTGATGATGCAGTTTGTTCAAGTTCTGATTTAGTTAGATTTAATGATGATAAAATACGAATCTCTCGAATAATTCTCGCGTCTGAACATGAAATTTCTGCATAAAATAAAAAACTGTACGAATTTCCAACTAAAACAAAATCACATTGATCATCTTCATCGTAGTCAATCTCCATATAACCATTGAGAATAGATGCATTGCAAATAGTTTCATTTTGAACATGAATTAAAAATTGAACTGAAATACTACCTAACGGCTCATGACTTGATCGATTAAGAAAATCTTCAACAATCATTGTAACTGCATACCAATCATTTTCATTCATTCCAGTTATTTTTAATGTACAATTTGATAGAAGTTCAGTTCCATTGGGTAATGATGATGGATAGCAAACATCGCCACATTCTTTCAATGTCGAATTTGCAAATCGACAACGAATATCATCGTTCTCAATATCATCGATTGGTAGAAGTATCATTTGTTCGATTCCCAATGGGATAGACATTGGAAAAATAGGCTCAAGAAATGGAAGTTCATTCAATTGACCATCTGGTCGACATTTTAAATTAATTAAAATTGATAGACTCCAACGAGCATTCATACCATTGACTCCGGGTAAAGATAATTCATGCCACAAACCATTTTGAGAACCTATCCACAAATAGGAATCTTTGTCAAATGTCATCAATTGAGAATACCGACCAACAGCTATATCGAAACTTTCAGAATATTCATCACAATTTAAATCAATTGATGTCGATTCATTAAATGTAATCGATTGAGTACAATTTCGAATGCATGTAATCTTATCAGCGAATAATAAAGATCTATCTGAGATCATTGTTTCGTTACAATAAACATCAGTGGAATTGAAAAGAAACGTTTGAGTTAATAAAATCTCAACTTTCGATTCCGATGAGTTGAAAACTTCATAAGTTAATAAACCACCATGATAACGAGAACTTTCGATTAAATCAATTCGAAGAACTATTATCAAAATGAGTAAGACCTTCATTTATTCTTTTATTTCTCAACTGATCAGTTCAACTATTAACACATTTGTTTCCGTAATGAATTTTCTATTTACTTCGAAAACATTGTCTTAACTGATTTATTTCAAAATAAACTAAAGTCTAATTGGAAAAGAACAAGTCAATATGTTTATTTTTTAATTCGATCGGCTGCTCTCTCTAATGTTGATACGACACCATATGGCTTTCGTGATCGTGCTCGTGTCCAAAATTGCGGAACAAAACCGAGAAAATAAAGAAACGGTGCTATGGCAGCAATATATCCATAGATAGCTTCTCTTGTTTGAGTCCAAACTATTAAAAAACTAATCAAAATTAAAGTACAAACAAGAAACCATATCGGAATGTAAACTTTCGAATAGACAGAACCAAGAGATTTACGTATGAAGAGATAGAATACAATTACTGTTTGAATTAAACAATATAATGTAAATGATCCTAAGATTCCATACGTAACAAATGTTGATGTACTCGTATATCGATTGGAACTTACAAAACCCATTATTAAGAACAGAATAAATGGAACAAAACTAATAAGATGAGAAACGTGTAAAATGATACCATTGATTAAACCTTGACTTTGTAATAAGAAAAGAAGACGACCGATAATGATTGATAGAACTTGAGGAAGAAGTAAAACAAGACCAACAATGAAAACGATATTTGATGAACCAGAAGATAAATGAGAGACTTGTAAAAGATTTCCTTGGCCAGGTACATAATTCGAGACTAAATTACATGAAACCATTGTCACAATACATGTTATCAAAGCAGTAAATGGAAGAACGGCAAGTGCCCAATCCCATGTTGATGCTGCAGTTGGAGCCATTTTATTTTAATTAATTATCTATCTAAATAAACAAATTCAATACAAATATATTCACATTTTTTTGTTAAACTCTTCTTTTCAAACAGAATAATGAAAGATTTATATTTTTTTGAAAAAAAAAACAGTTCTTATCATTGTCCTTGAAATGATTGTTGAAAAGCAATGATAAGATTTTTCTTTGTCTTATTCTTTTTTTAAACTACACAATATCACATTTGTTTTGCATTTGAACAAACTAAACATTGAGGATTTTGTTCATTAGGAAAACCTGCTGTTGAATATCCTCCATCATACATTGATAAATTCAATTGAGTCCAATTATGAAATGATGAATTGTTTTGAATTAAATATTGAATCCATGTATTCACAATTAAACATGAACCTGAAACGCAAACTCCAATCCAACTGCCAACAGTTCGCGTGGAAAATGATTTATCTTTGGGAATGAATGATATCGACTCATGGCTTTGAATTGTGTCTGGTAATAACATTTTCAAGATTTGTCTTTCATCCAGAAGAGTATTTTCATTGAATTTAAACGAATCATGAGTAGAATTATGACATGCCCAACACGAGTCATTTAATTGACCAGAAAACAGATTGATTTCTATACTATTTGCATAAGTCGAACCAGAAACATAAATTATATTTAAAGATTTACATAATGAATTAACTGCATAATCAAAAACAGCTCCGTAATCGATATTATTAAAAATGACCGTACATTTTTTTGCTATTTCAACAACTGTTGACCAATTGGTAACAGCATCGAGATGATAATCATAAATATTTGTTCGTAAATTATGAAATTCTTTTAAATGTTGAGTTGCTGTTTTCACTTTCGATTTGCCAACATCAGATAAACCAAATAAAATCTGTCGATTTAAATTTGATGCTTCAATAACATCTCGATCGAGTAAATAAATCGAATCGACTCCCATTCGAACAAGTGACATCGCAATGCTACTACCAATACCACCAACACCGAGAACAAAGACATGTTGTTGTTCGATTGTAGATTGATCGAAATTTTTCATAACACGTTGCCGATCAAAAACATCATTCGAAATTTCATCTGGAATTTCTTCTTTTTCACGGATTATGTATTTTAAATTGTATTTATTTGTTGCATTTACTTCAGCTTTTTCACTCATTTGATCAGTTCAAACAAAACTGCGTCGTCAATCAAAAGAACGACCAAAGTTTTCTTTTCGGATTTTACGTCTGAAAAAGAAATTTTATGATAAAAACAACGAATCTTGATTCGCTGAAAATGTCAACACTCGTCGCGTTCTGTCCTATGCAAAAAGCAAAAACCTTTAAAAAATGTCGTTTTCTTTTTTTTTTCTTAAACTCGCCTCTAGCATGACGAAGAACTCAACTGAAGCAAATATGTTCTCAAAATTTAAACATTTTATCGGATCAAAAACTCGAGCAAATGCTAAATTTGTTACTAATTATTCGAGTGAAAATGACGGTTTCACGAGTTTATTCGTTTAGAAACTAATTTTCATGTCTCCTCTGAAATCAATTAGATCACATTTGAATTCCTATTAAACATAATTCGTTTATTTTTGGTTATTAGACCATTTATTTTGAGAATCATATGGGTACTATGTATCTGTCAAAAAAAGAAAAGATATATATATATATATAAACATTTTTTTTTCTGGTAGCTTGAGATTCATTTGTAAAGTAATGTCAGTATCCAATAATACAACTGTGACAATTACTGAAAGTTCATCGACTCTGATTTTACCACAAATCTCGCATAAAGTACGTTTTTGGTATTTTCTTTGTTTTGATGTTTTATCTGTGAGTTGTGCGATATTAACCTTATATTTTCTTGTTACTGATCGAGCACTTCGTCGTGCATTAAATAATCACGTTTATATTGTCTTATTATCAATTGTAATCGTATACGAAGTAGTTGACATTCCATTTTTTCTTCGAAATACTTTCTATGAAACACCTTGGCAAGCATCGAATGATTTCTATTTGTTTTGGGCATTTTCTGATTATTTACTTTTCGTTCTTCAAATTGAACTATTTGCTTGGTCAACTGTTGAAAGACATATTTTAGTTTTTCATGAATCTTGGGTAGGAACAAGTAAAAAACGTTTCTTCTTTCATTATTTCCCAATTATTGTCATCATCATTTACAATATTGTTTTCTACATAATCGTCTATTATGGTGTGTCGTGTGACAATTCATTTGATGATTTTCTTCATGGAAGTATTTACGTGCCATGTACATTCGATCAAACGATATTGGGAAGTTTGGATTTATTTCTTCAACAAGTTATTCCAATGTTGACAATCATAGTTGCTTCATTTGGTCTTCTTGGACGTATTGCTATACAAAAGGCTCGTGTTCGTCAAGCATTTCAATGGAGAAAATATCGTAAATTAACTATTCAATCGGTATCGATTTCAGCAATTTGTATTCTCTTCAATTCACCATGGGTATTTACTGCATTAGCTTTTCAATGTGGTGCACCGATTGAAGTTGTTTTACCGATTTTGACTTACTCAAATTTCGTTTATTATAATATTCCATTTTGTTTTCCATTTGTTTGCTGTTTGACATTGGCTGAACTTCGAAAGAAATTTAAACATCTGATATTCTGTAACAGGTATCAACGAATCGATATTTCTGCAATGACAAACACAGGAACAAATAAAACTCGTTGAAATTCTCGCACTCACCCTCCTCCAATTAGAAAATCTCAAAAGAAGAAATTTCTACTTACATGAACAATAAATCGTTACGATTGACGTATATTCGCCTACACTTTTTGCATTGATTCATTTGAATATCGTTTCTTTTTTATACGTACGTCGAATAACTCATGTGTGACGACGATTATACTCAATTACATCATTCAATCTTTTCGTATCTACGTAGACCATTGACGGCAGAAATAAATCAATTTATTTATTTATCAAACAACGCTTGTTTAGAGAAAATCATTTTACAATTGAGAATTTTGAAGAGGTTCTAATGATTGATCATCATTCTCGTCCTCTTCATCGTCTTCTTCTTCTTCTTCTTCTTTAGGATTCAATGCAAATGATCCTTTTGGAATAAATGTCGATAGAAAAATAAGAATTGCAATTAAAGTAAATTGAACGCCAACCGTATAAATAAGAGCTGGTTTTATATCTTGATGAATTTTATAAACATGATCAATATATTTGCCAAGAAAAGGATTTGCTATTGCGTAGAGAATAATATACGATGAATAAAGAAAAGACATAACAGCTCCAAGAACTGAAATATCTTCGTATGATGATTCAAGACGTGCAATCGACGATTGAATATGTGCAATAAGTGCAACATCGCTTGCAGCCCAACCGAATGAAATCGGAATAAATGACAAAGCAATAAACCAAGCATATCGACTTCGAATAATCGATGGTTGACAAAAAGGAACATACCAAACAATCAATAAAAGAATCGAACTCAATCTTAACCAAGGCAAAGGTGTTCGAAATCTACGAGCAAATATTAAAATAAATACTGAACCAAGTAGTTCACCAAAATTCGAACCACCAATGATAATTTCTGACCAAGCTGAATTTGTTAAATAACGTCGAGCTATTTGAGGAGATATTCCATCTTCGAGATAACGATGAGCATAGAGTGATAACGTATAACAACTAAATAACCAAATATATTTACGATTTGTTAGAATGATTTTTGCTCCGATAACAATCGATGAACTATATGAAATTAATTTGTTTAAAACAGTTTTTACGAAATTCTTTTTCGATTTTTTCTTTTGTTCTTCAATTTGAATTCGTTTTTTCTTCGTCTTCTTTTTCTTTCTTAAACTTAAAAATAACCAACATAATCCAGCAACCGTAAACAAAATCGGTGTGATAAGAAAAGCTTGATTATTTCCAAGTTTTGGAATTAAAACAAGACCCGTAACAAACGCTCCGACAGCTCCTGATATCGCATAAAATGTATGAACTAATGCATCGAATCGTTGCAATTTCTCAACATGATTTCCAACAATATCCGCCGGAATAACACGATGAATCGATTCAACTGTTCCATAAACAATACCTGTCAAACCGTAGATTAAAATTATCCAGTTCGATTGATAATCACCGTAATAACTGAAATCATTTTTATTTGTTGAATTGAAATCTTTGGGTTTTATTCGACCACCTGTTGCTGAATCGAGAATAATTAGAACGGCTGTAAATGAGCCAAAGATAAATATAGCAATCGAAAGAATTGTTCGAGTTGGATATCGTTTTATCAATGGACTAATTAACATCGAACCGAAACATTGTAATGCTTGATTTAAACCAGCAACATAACCAACTTTTTCGAATGTATGAGCTGTTCGATTACTTTCCAATGCATCTTGATCGAAACGATTTGTTGCTAAGGTTATGATTGATCCATTATATGCTTCTAATCCGAATTTATAAACAACAATACCGAATATGTAAATAATTAAATTACGTTTCTCTTCCGATGAAAATAGAGATGAGTTTTTGCAGATTTTCTTGTTCGTTTGAGATGACATTATCAAAGAAATAAATGATAGATCACATCAAAAGGGGATTACTGACACGGTTTTTTTATCCTCCGGATAAGAACAAAAAGGAAAGAAGTATATCCTTGAACTGACTCGACTCGAACGCATGAATATGCAACTAGTATGTATGTACTCTGGGTTCTCTTTTCGTTTGACATGGATGTAAAAGAGTAGAAATTTATTTTCAAAGAAAATAATAATAGAAAAAAAACATGTGACTGTCGTTACAATTTTAACAGAAACGAAGGAAAGAAGAAAAAGAACGAGTGTTTTATAGTTTTGTTTATTTTTGTGTTTTCTTATCAAGCAGTTTGTTTGAATTCGAAAATAAAAACTAAACGGATCATGTTGTGTGAATTAAGTTCTTATTTTGGCAATAATTTTGTGTTAACATGGCTAATGTTAAGTCTGATTGCATTTGTATCGATGATGATTTCGTCATCGATCCTATTTTATTATTCGTATGTTCGAATAACCTATGAAAAATGGTTGCAAAAATCGAATCCAAAATATCCGTCGGTGAAAGAAGTTCGAACGGAAATTATTTTAATGTTAAAAGGAGTTCTCTCGGGAACATTTTGTCCATCATTAACGTTATATTTCCTATCGAAAAATCAATTAAATGGTTATTGTGGAATCGAACCTTATGGATGGAAATATTTAATCATCAGTTTTTTTGTTAGTTGGTTATTTGTTGATTTTTATGAATTTTTTTATCATCGAATGACACATAAATATGATTTTCTTTGGAAGATTCATAAGTCTCATCATCAATTCTTTAATCCGACACCATTTTCAGTCATAGCCGAAGATTATATCGATCAAATTGTTGGTTCATCACCGTTATTTATTTTACCATTAATATTTCCAATAAATGTTGATTTACTTTTCTTTCAAGTAAAATTTAACAAAAAAAACCAAACAAAGATTTTCCATTTGTGAATTTCAGTTTGCTTTATTTTTCTATGCATACGGTGTTTATTTGCATTGGGGATTTGAATTGTCGTATCCCGATGCTCATCATCGTATTCTGAATACATCATTTCAACATTATTTACATCATGCTGTGTCAACAAAGAATCGTCCGTTTCATACGGGTTTCTTTTTTAAAATTTGGGATCAATTATTCGGAAGTATTTATCCTGATGACAAATGTTTCTGTGTTAAATGTCAATACAAACAAGGAAAACGAACATTACAACATTTTAATCAAATACAAAAGCCAGATTATTCGATTTTATTCAATTGGAAATTCTGGTTTAATCTTTTCTAAAGAAAAAATATCGTTCATCTTTCTTCATTAGTAAATCGAACAGATCCCAAAAGAGCTTCATCAGATTTTCTCGATCGAGCTTGTCCATAGAATTGTGGTACATAACCAATAAGATACAGAAAAGGACAGGCTGCAGCAATATATTCAGGAATTCCATCTGCAGTTATTAACCAAACAATAAAAAATGCAATTAATAATAAACAACAAATAAAAAACCAAATTGGATAGAAAACATTCGCATGTTGAGGTGCATCTATTCGATTCAAATATAAATATCCAATAAATAGCGTATGAACAAAACAATACAATGATATACACCCAAACATTCCATACGCACCGATTATATGAATTTGATAATTTTGATCTATACTTACAATTGCCATTACGAGCATAAATATTGACGAGATAAATGCAATCGAATGAAGAAGACAAATCAATAGTCGATTGATTAAATATTGACTTTGAAAGAGATATTGAATTCGACCGAGAAGAATTAGTAAAAATTGAATAAACATCAGAACAAAACCAATTAAGAAATAAATATGACCATCACCGGTACCAAGTTCAGAGATTTGAGGAAATCGTTCATCTTCTCGTGCGTTATTAGGAACTAAACTGCAAGTAACAATCGTTAAAATAAATGTAACAATCGTTGTAAAAGGTAAAATAGTTAATAACCAAACCCAAATTAAAACAACTAATGTCGCCATTTGATAAAATTCTTTTTTAAATTGTCAACTAACCGCACTTTTTTCCATTCGTGTATTTATTTATTTATCTTTTGATGTAAGTTGAGTCATGATAACTTCGTGTCTAAAGTCCAACTAATGATATCATCCTTATTCATTTTACTGATTAGATCGTTTATTCTTGTTTTGAAATAAAAAATAACAAAAGAAAAAAGAAGAGTTATTGATCATCTTCGATCATCATATAAGTTGTAGATTCATTGCTTGTTGTTGATATTGTTTCACCGTTCAATTTACCTAAACATAAATTCAATTTAAATTAAAAAAAAAGTTTTTCGAAAAAGAAAAACGAACGATTGGCTTCGACTTGTTGATTAAGACAAATAATCGAATTTTGTAGATCTGATTTCGATCCGATTGTTGTACGAGAACAGATTATCGAATTTTGAAGAGTAACTCTACGAAAACCCCCAAATTAAATCGTTATTTTCAATTGAAAATCTCGTCTCACCCTTCTTTGATATTAACATTATCTAAAATAACACAATTCGTTATTTTACATTTTTCATCGATTCGACAATTTTTTCCAATAATCGTTCGTTTAATAATTGTTTTCTTGCCAATTTCTGTTCCTTCGCCAATAACACAATCAGGACTTATCTTTACAAAAATCATTCGAATTCAAACAAAGACAAAAAAAAGCAAAAGAATTCTACTTGAACTTGATCTAATCGATCTTTGAATGTAACATCTTTATTCGTATACGATAAAATCAAAGAAGCAGCCTGCAAAACAAAACCGAATTCAACTAATTTCTTCGACAAAACGTTGAATCTACTTGTCGATTTGCTTCGAGATACGATAAAACGTTTTTAACTCGAAATATTTGCGAATCATCAGTGTAAAAATAACAACCGTCTTTGATTTGTTTGTTATCGAAATCGTATCGTTCGACGATGTTGGTTAAATCGGTACAATCATCCAGATCAATCGCTATTCAAACATAGAATTCGATTTGTGAAACGAAGAAAAACAAAGAAAACTTTTTTGTTTATTTATTAATGATTTTTGACTTTGTGTTGGTAAAAGTTGTTCAATCGGTTGGTTCGTCGCCATTTGACGGATCATTTTCGGAAGAAATTCTTTTCGAAATGATGAATAATTCGAACGGATCGCGATGTCTAAATACGATTTCTTTATCAAATAAAAATGACCGTCGACTAAATCCGTTCGAATTATTGTTCGAGGATATCTAATTTAAACAAAAACAAGTTTTTTTTTGTTGTTATTCGAATGAAAAGATGAACCTCGAGAGAATATTCTGTCGAATTGGAAGATCATCATCTAAATCAGCTTTCAATCGAATTGAAGTTATTGTATTACTGGATTGATCAACGATATAAAACTCAGGTTCTATTCAACAATAAAATCAATTCGATTGGAGATCGTCGAAGAAATTTGTCTACCTGGAGTAAATTTCGTTTTCTGTCCCGGTTGAGCAATCGATTCTTTGCCCATGGGAAAAGGTGTTTTAAGCAAAAGTATAGCTAAAGATGCATCTCGAACTCGAAACATATTGATCAAAGGAGTTAAATTCATTTTGCCAAATAAATCACAAGATATCAAACAAATCGATTCAGTTCGAATCTTGGAATAACACGCACGTAGAATATCTATTGTTCCCAATTCATCAGTTTGTTGTTGTTGATCGTCATTGGCACTTGTTGTTGACTCGTGATGTTGACGATGAATGATCAATTCATACGACAAATCCAATGTCGACAGATAATCATCGAGACTTTGTCGGTATTGATTCGATGTTAAAATTAACAATGGAGAAGAATTTAAACTTGGATGATGTTTGATGATTTCTAATGTATACCAAATCAATGGACGATTACCAATCGGTAATAAACTTTTTACATTGGACAAATCGTTCGACAAACGATTTGTTCCACCGGCGTATAAAATCACTGTGAATTCTGTCATCTTTAAAAGAAACAAATGACGGTTAAGCAAGAGGAAAATACGAATCACTTTTATTTTGAAATAAAAAACGGAAAAGACCTTTTTTTTTGTTCTAATGTTTAACAAGATACCAAAAAACACGCAAAGAAAAAAGAAGAAAATGAATTTTGTCCTTTTGTTTTCATTATTTGAAATGATTTTAAATCAAAAATGGAATGATCGATTTACGTTGTTTGGGATATTTATCACCGAATTCTTTTTTATAGGCTCGATGTTTTTGTTTGGCCCAAATGGTCATTTGAACAGCACCGGCAAATGTAAATAAAACTGCAGATAATGTTTGTGTCATCAATGAGAAACCTAACCAAGAACCGATTTCATACGTATAATTTGGACATGACACCAAATGAAACAAATTTGTCAATGGATTCGCAGTGGGAAACGGAATTTTACGTTCTTTCGAGCCTGCTGGACGAAGATTACGAAGAAGTAAATGAATCGAGAAATTACCGAGTTCATTCAACTGAAAATCAGAGATTAACTGAGTTTATCAATCATCAAGACAAGCAACTCACAATAAAAATGGCTAAACCAGCGTAAATTTGAAGATCTCCGAATGCGGGTGGAGTGTATTTGGGATGATTGACAAAATACGAAACAAATGCTGTAAATCCCCAATAATAACCGCAGTTTTTGAATAAATTAAACATTGGCATTGTTGAATGAGAAAAACGATGAACAAAGATCGTTTCCAAAATACGTTTAGCATAGTGAAATGACCAACATGCTGCACCCAAACTAATCAAACATTGCGTCATTGTTTTTTCTTTATTATTTCAAAGCAAAAAAGAAACAAACTGTGTAGCTAAATGAATTGGCTTAGAACTTGCTGCTGATCCGTAGATAAAACTTGGTCGAATATAGAATAACAAGTAAATCAATAATGGACCTGCATATTCAGCCATGAAAACCTTTGGTTTTTATGAAAATCCAATCAAAAGAATAGAAATGAGAAAGAGAGATGTTACTGTGCTCCATCCGATTTGTGGACCTAAGTCTTTGAAGTAAATTTTTCCACTTTTATCAACATTTAAATCGGAGAGTTTTTCGGAATCTTTGACAGATTTTCCAGCTAAAGGAAAACAGTTGAAAATGATAATGTTATTATCGAAATGAATTCGGACTTGGTTCGGTTCGATAAGATTGTCGGTCGGGATAAAGTTTCGGTTCTAAAAATCATTGGTTATCAACTCAAATTTGATTCGAATGACGAAATCAAACTTTGTTTAGCGACTTGTTTTTTTAATTCAGCAATTGTTGTGTTCGATGAAACGCTGTCAAGAGTCGCGACAACGCCATTTCCACGAGCTTTCAAAATTTCAAGCTAAATAAACCGTTTGTTGACATTTCCGTTTCAAAAGAAAATCTCTTTACTCGAAAAGTGTTCGATTGACTTTTGGCCGACATTCGTTTATCTTCGTCTGGAAAATGAATCAAATCTTTTTACTTTTCAATTTTATCTTGTTTTTACCAATTGTAGAATTGTTTGTCGTTTATGTAACCTCTTTCATTTCATTGGTTCGTTTCTACTCCAATCAGATTTTCTCATCGAATATTTTAATTATTTTAATTAATTTAATTGGAAATGTTGAAAATGATTGTGTGTTCATCAAAGATCAAATTTTACTTTCTTTTTCTTCTTTTCTCTTTCTTTATAATTTCATCATTGTTAACAAAAATAGATTTTCTCATTAGATTAAACATCTACATGTACATCTATTTAATTTTTTGTAGAAATTATCAAATGAATTCAAATGAAACAGCTGCAAATGACGAAAATCCTGCAAGCTCTACTCGTAAGTTAAAAAGTTATCTTTTCAAACCCATTATTCTTGTTTCTTTTTTCAAGGCCCGGTAACCGGAAAAATCTATTTTCTTTGTATTTCTATAACAGACGTTATAAGCGGCAAAATTATGACCAAATACAGACAATCGTATCGATAGGTCTGGGAACGAGTCGAATGCAATATTCTCGAATTTGTGCCACATTGATAATGGAAGATACTTGGTTATGAAATCCGTCAGCATTTCGATTGAATAAGAATGGATACCTTCGCAAACAGAAAGATTTACAAAGAAACAAATGCTATTTGCTTATGAAAAATTAAAATCAGTCACTTTCGATGAATTCGAAGAAATTAAACAACATCTATACGATATTAGATGATTTATCAAAATCACCAATACCTTCAGCTCGATGTAATTGTTCATTTTTGTCTTCTTCTAGATGACAAATATCCGGTAAAAATTGAACACTATCGAAGCAACGATTCGTCACCCATGTGAAAGTAAAAAACATTTAACTAGTTTTTCAACATTGGAATAGTTTTCACGACTTTTCACTCCACAGTAGTGCGTTAAATCTTCAAAAATTTTTTACATATGTTCTCTGATTTCATAACAAATAGAACAACTGATGTTAGTCGATAATTTCCTATTTTCATATTTATTTGTTGAAATGACTGACGACGATGATGATGAGCGAATGTTGTTCAACAAGAGAAACAAGTGTTATTGAGAATCTGTTTGTGATTTGACTGTCAGAAGTTGAAATAGAACTGTCGCTTGAGAGTTCAATTGACAATTTTTATTACAGAAAATAATAACAAATTAAATAGAATTAAATGTTTGCTCGATAAACAATTAAATGGACCGGCAATGTCAAAGAAATGTCGTCGGTTTTTAAGAGAAGAAAATCTTTCTCGTCATTGTTTTTTGCAATTTGAACAGCAAATAGATAAAATTTTCCATCGATTGAAAATTTCTTTGAATGCAAATGACTTTCAAAGATATTTTTCGATAAATAAATCTCGTTGGAATAAGTATTTGTCCAATGTAAACCAAAGAATATGATCGATTGAATTGATGAACAATCACAATTATAATAAAACGTTTCCATTTTCTCATTTTCGTGTTCCTTGAAATGAGTTTTTAGTAGACAATTATCAATTGATTCAATCTTAAGAAAAAGATTTTCTATTTGAAGACAAAGAAGTCGAACGATCTTACTCGTTCGATAATCCAATCTGTATTTGACATTGTTTGTTGAAAATCTTGAAAACACTTCAATGATTTCCATTGAGATTGATCAATTGAATTCGTTGAAACAATAGGCAACGAAGGATTTTCTTTAAATTTTGATTTTTTAAGAGAAAACAATTGATTTTGTTGATTCATTTTCATTTGAAAACGAACTAAATCGAAATGATAAACCAATTGTTCATTTTCTTCTATCGAAATCTAAGAGAAAGAAATAATCGAAAATTCTTTTTTAATTTCAACTCGACAAACATTTTTCTCTTGAAAAGCCAAAGCTAAATCGATATTTAAACAAATAAACGGATTCAATTGATGAACTTCATTTGAATTGATTTCATAAAAATATTGATAAATTCCGTCATTTTTTTGTTTGAGAAGATAAAAACATTGCGAACAACTTTGTCGATCACCGATTAATTTCAATTCCTCACGAGAATAATCGAGTTCAGGTTTGACATTCCATTTTAAACAAAGTTCAATTAATTCATCGATCTTTTTCAAATGAACCGGATCGATCAAAGAAAACGGAAAAGTTTTTTCGATGATTAGATTTTCTAGTGAATCGATTAAAGATTTTGGATTTGGTTTAATTTTTGCTGAATCGAACAAAAGACGAATTGTTTTGCCTAAATATTCTCTCGATCGTTCGTTTTCTTTTGCTTTCAAAAATCAAAAGTGTCAAACTTTGAATTTGTTTTTGAATCAAACGATTTTGAGCTTGTTGAGAAAGACTTTCAAGATAAATTCGAAAGATCTAATTGATTTGAAACGAAACGAATTTCTTTTTCAAACAAAAAATCAATCTCAATCAAACTTGATAACATTCATCTCCTTCGGCATCATCAGTTAACGGATAGATCACAAATAAAACTTCGATTTTCGATTGTTTTAAACATTCTCTTGCTGAACTGATCATTACTTCACAGACAAATCCTGGATCAAGACCAAGTTGACCAGTTCCAATCTACAAACACAGGAGAATTTCTCTCTCTCTTTTGTGTTTTGGTTTGTCTTACAGGTGGAAATGAAATCGATTGGAAATTTCGTTGTTGAGCTTGTTCAATCGACCATTTGACTAAATCTGCTAACGACTATTCAAATCAATTCATTGCATTTTCAAATTTAATTTTCGAAAGAAAAACTTTTTGAATGTTGTCAAAATCCAATTGATCAATTTGTGTTTCCCAAGGAACGAAAAGAATCTTTTTTGCTTTCGTTGAACCTCCATCGAGTAACAAAGCATCATTTGATGCATGAAGTCGTCGGTATTCATTTTCAATTGTTGGACCAGCACAATGAAGAACATTCAAACGTAAATTATTCGAAGTACTGATGCAAACCATCATATCAACCTTCGAATAGCAACATTTTCTCATCTTATTTCACTCGAAAATAATAAATATCCTACGGGAACTTGAGTGATATCTCCGCAAATAACGTCAATCGATGGACAATTCTTATTGTAAAAAGCAAATTATCGAAAGAAAAGCAAAAAATAGAAATGTGATTTTTACTGTTGAAGATGATTCGATTAGTTGAATATTTACTAAAATTTGAGAATTAATTATTGAAAATAGGAATAAATAAAACTCACTTGTCATTGGTTTGGGTTCGGTTAAAATACAAAAGGAACGATTTTGTTGAAGAATCGAAAGAGCAGCTGAAGAATTGATAATTAACGAAAGTCGTTCATCGATTGGTAAATCAATCGATTGAAGTGATTGAGATAAAAGAGAATTTAAATCATCTTCGATTTGTTTTCCTTCTTCTACAGTTTTAACACGACAAAAATTGAAAATTAAATGTGACACAATTTCACATTGATCTTTTTCAACAATTGAATTTCGCAAAGGACCAAGAAGATAATTGATCTAAATCGAATTCCAAATTTCGTTTCAATTTCAAATCAAAATCGAATCACTTCATCGGAATTGAAAGCTTTCGAATATTTGTAATCGATTTTCGAATTTGTTGAATGATCCTGAACAGTTAATCGACGAGAAAGACGAAATTTCGATTGATTCGAAATGGAATTGTTTTCAGGTTTTAGTCTTCCACGACCTAATGCAAGTCCAGGATGATTAAAATTCGTTTTCGGTGGAGTTTTCAGTGAAAGTTTAGCTAAACTTGAAATTAAACTAAGAGTTTGATCATCCGAAGACGATAAATTGGCGTTCGAAAGAATGCGTTCATTGTGTTTCGTTGCTAATGAATGAGCATATGAACATTGACCTGTTTGTCTGATTTGCTCACAGTCGGTGTTTAAGAGATATTTTTCACATAAATGAAGTTTTGAACAAGTCGACGGACATGAACCACTTTGTTTTTGATCGATTTCACAAAGAAAAAGCTAAGAAATCGTTTTCGATAAATATTGTTTTACGAAAATTGAAAATGAAATCTACTTGATTTTGAAAAACGAGAACAGTTTCATCTTGAGATAAACAAGAAAAATTCGAGATTGGCGATTGACGAAGAAGAGTTAATAGAAATTTTCGTTGAAGTGGAAGAATTTTCAATAAATCTTCGTTGATATTGAGTTCGAGAGGTTTGTTCAACGATTGATTTCTCTCAAATAATTTAACAATCTTTTCAATATATTCAAAATTCATATCGATCGTTTAGCAAATTTTAAAAACACGAAACGTTTGCTCGTCAAATTTATTTATTATTTCCCAGTGAAATGATTCGATTAGTCATCATGTCAAAAAATACTACGCTGATTGCTAGATGACGCTCTTCTGCAGTTAGAACAACATTTTTTATATTTATTTCATTTCTCCGGTTTGTTTTCACAACGATTTGACTTAATCAACAACATTTGGAAATTTTATTAAATGGAAGAACAACTTGAATTCGTCAAGTGTCATTTTCATATCCGTTTTCATATTCGTCGTATTATTAAAAAAGAATGAATAATGTTTTGACATCGTGTTTTCAATTGATCAATTTGAATGAAAAACAAAAGAATTAATCGAATGAGTTAATGATCTGTTAAATATCTTCCAAATCATTTGTTTTCTTTACGAGAAAAGAAAAAAGAAATGCAGGTGATCTTTTGAACATTGAAATCAATCTGATTTGTTAACTCAAACACGAAGTCTTGTTTTTTTCTCATTTCGAATGACGTTTACTGAGATGAGATCAAAGAGAACATCATGCTAATTATGTCATTTCTTTAACAAGCAGCTTATCAATTGAAGATTAGATCATCAACAATATGGATATTTAATCCATCGTCTCTTCTTTTCTCCTTTCCTATTGAACATTTCAATTCGTTTTAGCCAATCAATTTTCATTTGACCAGAAGAGAGAGAGAGAGAGGAGAGAGAAAAGAGAAGAGAATCGAAATAGTTGAAGGTCATTTGAGAAGAAAATGAATTTATGGAAATGAACGAATATGAAGAAATAATCGAACGAAATCGTGGCGGAAGAAAACAAGTTAAAACTGGTACAACACGTCGAAATGCTCGAGAACGAAATCGTGTTAAACATATAAATGATTGTTTTGAAATTCTTCGTCAACATATTCCCAATGAAAAACACAACAAAAAATTGTCCAAAGTCGATACACTCAAATCAGCGATGATTTACATTGAAAATCTTAAACTTTTACTTCAACAATCTTCATCTTATCAACAACAACAACCAAATCATTTCTATCCTTTCGACGAACAACAAGCACAACATTGTTTTTCGAATTCAAATTCGAATGTAACTGAACATATTTGTGAATGAGACGACACGTCAAATGTCCTGCTGTTTTTAATATGTTTAGTTGATTGTAATGTAATGATAGACAAATGAATGAACTCTATTCATATACTCAACGGCGTCAATGACCTTCTATTTGTCTTCTTAATTAGACTACGAACAAATTCATTTCCGTTTTTGTTTGTCAGACAGATCAACCAAAACAATAGATTCTTTTCTCTATTCTCATTCACTCGCACACATTTACATTTATTTATCAATTTTATCGTCTTCTTTTTCTTTTCTTTTTTTTTCAATAAAACCAAATTTTCATATTTGAAAATTGTTAATCGAAAACGAATGGAATTGATTTTTTTTTGTTTTCGAAAAGCGGAAAAAGGAAATGAGAATTGGATTAAAGATTAAAACCTTTGAAAAAACAATTTCATTTCGATTTCGAGAGGTTTCTTCCGATCGATTAAAACTTCATTTTGTTTTCCGGGCAGGCAGACAGGTAGATGACGCTCTTCGGCAGGCTGAAACAATAATTGGTGAAAATCTAGTCAAATGATGGAATGACGAATATCGTCTGTTTGTGTTTTTCTGTTGATTGAGACACATTCTTTGAATAGAACAGCAAACAACAAGTTCGATTGATTTTGAAAAGATCTGAATTAGTTTAGTTCGATTAAAGTTTGCTTAAGATTGGTTGATATTCGATTCAATCGAATCGAGTGCACAACAAACCCGTATCGAATAATCACCAATGTCTACAGTTGCTACTGCCACAGCGTACTTCGAAGAGCAATCATCTCAGCAAGGCATTCGTCAACGATCAACACACAATTCATCCGAAAGTCGAACCAATCGAATGATTCCCATGTACAATCGTCGAACGATCTCAACGAGCAATTTTACATCGATAAGAAACGTTTTATTTATTCTAATTTTGATCACATTTGTGTTTATTATTTACTCGTCATTGTCATTATCGCCTTTGCTTCGTTTTCTCGATCCGTATTCGTACGTGTTGGTGTTCGACGCCGGTTCGACAGGCACACGGATTCATGTTTACAAATTTCGAGCTTCGACCGACAATGACAACGGTGATACGTTCGTTTTGAAAGATGAAATATTCAAAGAACGAAAACCGGGTCTTTCATCATTCGCCGATAATATCGAAGGTGCACAAGCACAAATCGATGAATTATTACAAATTGCTGATAAAGAAGTCAGCCGATTTAAACATCGATCGACACCATTGGTTCTACGAGCCACGGCGGGTCTTCGATTGATCAATGAAAATAAACAAAAACTTTTGTTAGAAGGTGTTTCGAAAAGTTTTGGTAAATATGGTTTCTATCGACCGAAATTGGATATTGCAATTATGAATGAAACCGAGGAAGGTATCGATGCTTGGTTGACTCTCGTTTATCTCAAAGGTGAACAATTCTATGGAAGTCGAATAGCTGCACTCGATTTAGGTGGAGGATCGACACAAATTACATACAATCCTGCTCTTTCAAATACAAGTCTAGCTGACAAATTAAATCTTTTATTGAAAATGCAACAGCCTGTTGAACCTGAACAAATTCAAGCATTTCGTGATCCGTTGAAAAAAGATAAAAAACAAATGCCAAAAATTGATGTCGAAAAAGCCGATCTCGAAGAAATCAAACCGGTTAAAATCCTTAAACGACAAGATGCTTTAGCTGAAACGAATAATAACGAGAAATTCTTAAGTGAAGAACAAGCTGTTCTTGCTCATATGCATCAATTTCGAATGTTTCGACGTGATATTAATCTCTATTCACGTTCGTATTTAGGTTACGGTCTTATGATTGCCAGACAATTGATTTTTATCAATGAAACCAATGATCAACGAGCGATTGACAAACATCAATTGAAATCGACATGTTTTGTCAATGGTTTCGATGGGAAATTTAAATTTCAAGAAATTACTTGGAATGTTCAAGCTCAACAAGGTAAAACTAAATCACCTTTTTTTCCTTCGTTTTTTTTTCATTGATTTGTTTTGTTGTTTTTGTAAAGATGTGAATTCTGACGAACGATTCTATGCTTGTATGTCAACAATCGATCGTTATGTTGGGTTAAATGTTCAACCAGCTATTGGTCTTGATCAAATGTCGATCTATGTGTTCTCATATTTCTATGATATCGCCAATGATGCTGGTCTATTAGCACAAAGTGACGATTCATCAGTAATCACAACAATTTCTGTTCGAGCTCTCAAAGAAACAGCGAAGAATTATTGTCGAAATGGTTCCCAAGAACATCCATTCTTATGTTTCGATTTAACTTATCTCTATTCGTTGTTAACTAAAGGTTATGGTTTATCTGAACAGATTGAAATTCATATTTGTAAAAAAATTCAACAATTCGAAGTGGCTTGGTCACTTGGATTGGCATTGAAACTATTATAAAGAATAGGAAACTCTCTTCTAACGACAATAAAAAGTGATGAATTTCGTTTCTCTCTGCCTTTACTAATAAAACAATTCTTTTTTTCTCTCTCTGTTTGGTTGATTTGGTTTTCTTTCATTGTTAAATCCTATTTATTACAGATTTATTCGGAGTTTTGTATGATAAAAACTGTTTGTCGAAATCATTTAATTACTAATTTAATAAAAAAACGTCAAATGTCAACAAAACAAAGTCTTGAAATCGATATCACCAGTGACAATATTTGTCGTAGGTTGATTTTCTCCGTTTAAAAATCGAAGAAATTTGTTTGTAAATGTAGCTTGGTGTTATGTTGGCAAACGTCGACTGGACAAAGCTCTTTCTCAAATCGATACATCGAATTTAAACGTTCGAATCAATTGGCATCCATTTGAATTAGATCCTGGTCTTCCGTCGGACGGGTCACTTCTTAAAATGGATCGATACAAACAGAAATTCGGTGAAACACGAGTCAAACAAATGCTACCACAAATGATTGAAACAGGCAAACAAGAAGGAATTCAATTTTCATTTAGAGGTCGAATTGGTTCGACATTGGATTCGCATCGATTGATTTTCTTTGTTCAACAACAGCCGAATGGAGATGAGAAACAAAATGAATTGATCAATGTTTTATTTCGAAATTATTTCGAAGAAGAAAAGGATTTGTCCGATCATGAAGTTTTGATTTCTGCGGGAGAACAAATTGGTTTCAATCGAAAGGAAATTGAAGAATTTCTTCGATCTGATCAATATAAAAAAGAAGTTCGACAAGAAATTCAACAAGCCAATCAACGTGGAATATCCGGTGTTCCTTTCTTTCGTTTCAATAACCAAATTGAACTTAGTGGAGCTCAAGATCCGCAAACGTTTATTCAAGCTTTCAAAAAACTTGGTTTAAAAATTTAAAACTCTTTGTTTTTTCTTTCTTTTTCAAAAACAATAAAAAAAAACTAAATTTTCATCCGGTTTTAATAACGAAAATCAAGTTGTCTCGGCGTCATAAACAGTTTGACGACATCGAGAGTGACCTCTTTTCGTCGTTCTTGATGTTGAGCAACTAAACCTTGAAGAACTTCGATTAAAATCTTTTTCAATTCGCCAGTCAACATCTTTCCCGATGAATAATCTTGTCGAATTTGCTCGAGTCGTTGATCATCGTCCAAGAAGAACGTCAAATATTGATAGGAAACATCGACTTCGCAATCGCCGCCTTTGGCTCGATGCTCTTCGACAGTTTCTCTGCCTCCGCTAAACGCGTGTTTGTTCACTTTATCTTTGATATTTTTCGGTGTATCGGTGAGAAAAATCGATGAATTCGGATCCGACGCCGACATTTTGGATTTCGAACCTTGTAAAGCGGGAAAAAACGTCGAATGAATCAACGCTGGCTTAGGAAAATTTAATCGTGGTGCAACATCTCGAGTCATTCGGAAGTATGGATCTTGATCGATTGCACAAGGAATTAAACATGGAAATTCGTGTTTCAATTTTTCACCGAAAATAAATGGAAATGTTGAGCTAATCGAAGGGACGGCTTGAATGGCTGGAAAGGAGATTTTACCAATGCAATCACTTTCAGTAAAACCAAAGATTCCTTAACGAAAAAACATCGATGTTTATGTCGATTTGCAATGGATTTCAGGTTCTGTTTTACCTTTGACTTGATTAAATGTGACACATTTTTGAATTCGACAGATATTTCGATAGAAATTCGGACATTGACTAGAGCAAAAATATTGAAATCGAAAAAGTGTAAAAGACGGCAAACTTACGCCATAAAATCAAAATCAGAGAAAATAAATGTTTTCTTCGGATCGAAACCACAAGCTATAATATCTTTAGCATTTTCATAGGCATATTTATTTCCTTCCTCGATTGTTATATCTTTCCATAAGAATTTCTCATCATCAGTCATTTGAATCACCAAAGGCACATCGAAAGCATCTTGTAACCACCTTACAAAAACAAAAAACAAAAATGTTGATTTTGAGAATTGCAAATGTTTTACTTGGTCATGATAAAAGGAATCAAATGACCAAGATGCATCGCTTCAGACGAAGGACCACGACCGGTATATAAGAAAAATGGTTTCTTCTGTTCATATGCCGTTAGAATCAATTCGAGATCTCGATGTGAGAAGAAAATTCCTCGTCGAATGAAATGATGAACTGGTTTTTTGATAATCGATTCGATTCGAGCGATTAATTCGTCGGAGATTTTCGATGAACCAAATCGACCTTAATTATTCATCAGACTTTTTTTTGTTAAATTGAAGATAAAACCTACGAATAAGTTTGTCATAATCGATTCCTGTTAAACTTTTCCCCACGACTTCCCATGGATTTACAATATCTTCACTTTCTTCGATTGGTTTTTCAATCGTTTCTTCAGCTACTGGATTGGACATTCTAAAAAGTAATATATCAATTACAAATCATTTACGTTCATTTATAGACGAAGATTTCAATTATTGCATCAGTCATTTCTTTTATTATTCTCATAAAGCAACGAAGATATTGCGTGGTTTCTTATTTCTGAATCATTTCGATTGGTGGTAAATCAATTTTCAATTGAATTCTTTTTTTGAATTTTCTAATTTATTAATTAGTTTCACTTTTGTTTTTTCAATTTCCTATTGCAATATTTAGTTTTCATTCGAATATTTTCTCGTTTATTTTTCGACAGATATCGCTATTAGTCTATTATTACAACGAATTTTATTTAAAACAAAAAAGCGAAAAATACTAAAAGTAAAAGGAAGGTGTAATATCTATAATGTCGTCGTCGATGTCATCAGTCGGACTCATGGAAATATTTGGTGATGTTGAGTGACTGATTCTTGAAGGATTATTATCTGAAAAAAAATAGATGGAAAATCAATTTGAAATTCGTAATTAATGACTAAAAACCTTCGTCATTTGCTTGATTTTGTTCTTCGATTGTTAGATTTTCGTCGTCATTATGAATTAGAAACGAATCATGTTCACAAAATGAAGCGATTAATTGTGGAGATCTGAAAATGAGATCCGTGAGAAGTTTATCCTGAATTTGATGAAAATCCGTTCGATCATTTGAATCATTCGGCGAATCGAAATCGAATTGATAGAGTTGCGCAAGTTCACCGTATGTAAAATGTCGCGTCAATTGTTTGGCATCAACAACACCTGACAAATACAAATATCAAATTTATTTTCAAAAACAGATTTTCGAAGATATTTTACGATGAAACATTGTTTCTTTTGTTATCTGACGTTTGTAGATTTTTTCTTCCATTGTTCCTTTGACGATCAAACCTTTTCAATTCAAACGAAATTTAGTTTTTTAATGAATAAAAGTGTAAGAGAAATTATATACGGTAGATGTAAACAGGTTTAGTTTGTCCAAGTCGATATGATCGAAACATTGCTTGAAGATCGTGAGCTAATCATGTTATTTGATTTATTTAAATTTTCAATTGAAAAATGAATTTTCTACCTGGATTCCAACTTGTATCCAAGATAATGACACGATTTGCACTGAATAAATTGATTCCTACTCCGCCTGCAACAGTTGAAATTAAATACACTCGACTACGAACATTTTCTGTGTCGTTGAACAGTTTCATATCGTTGAATCGTTGTTTGATTGAAGTTTTTCCTAAAAATATTCGATAAACAATCGATAAAAACAAACGAAAATGTGTTTTGACGAACCATCAATTCGAAAATAATCGGTTCCTTTTTGCCATTGATACCAATGAGAAAGACATTCTTCGAGATAATCAAGAGCAATTAAACTTCGAGAAAATATTAAGATTTTATCTCCAATTGAACAACTTTCTTCGACGATTCGTTTGAGAACAATTAATTTTCCAGAAAGTTCAGTCTAATCAAAGAAAATTCCTTTCGAAAATCTTAATTTTGAAAGATTTAGTTACATTAAATTGATAATCATCGATATTAAACAACGGAAACCACCATTGATCTTTCATCGCTTCGAATTTGTTCTGAGAAAATGGTTGAATTGGAAAACTATCTGACGATAAATCCGAGAGAGAATTTGTTTTGTCCGTATATTCATCGGCAAAGATATTCTCGAGTTTGGCTTTTTCATTTTTGAGAATCTTTTTTTCGTACCAATCCAAAAAATAAGGTTTCAAAAGCCAAGGATGCTAAAAGAAATCATCATCATCTCTTTTTCAAATCAAATGAAAATCATCGTTTCAACAAACCGTCCAAATCTTCATTAAATATTGATAATCACTAAATAATTTCGTCACATTTAACCGTTCTTCGGAGCCAATTCCAGTTTGACACTGAATATATGTTTGATAGAGTAATTGTTGAAGTGGTTGACAACGAATTTTAATTGCTAAAACAAATACAAATTCAGATTTTTATCTTCATTCTTTGAAACAAACTGTATTCGAATTTAGTGGGTAGAAATGTTCGTAAGACATCGAGATCTCTTCGATGAATAATCGGTTGAACACGTTTATTGAGTGCATAGATTCGTCGTTTCATGAGAGAAACACACGATGGAGAACTGTTTTTATGTTGACCTGATTCAATTGGACTTCGAAATTGAAAAGCAAATTCTTTTTCAGTGCCTAAGAGAAAAAAAAACATAAGTTGATTATTGATTTTCGAAATCGATCGAACCGAGATAATCTGGTTTGCAGAATTGAATCATTGAATAGTATTCGTTTAGATTGTTTTGCATCGGTGTTCCGGTTAAAACGATACGACGTTTGGTTCGAATTTTATCCAATGTCGATGCGATTCCAGTGCGACGATTTTTTCTACAAGAAATTTTTTTTTTTTCAATGAAAATAGAAATAAAAAATGTTTGTTTCTACATGATATGTCCTTCATCACAGATAATTAGATCGGGTCCAGGATCACGAAGATATTTTCCTTCAACAAAATTTAAATTTGAGTTTTGAAAATAAGAAAGCGAAATCTTCTTACGATAAATATTTATATTTCCTAATTCGGTTTCTGAGGGAATTTTTCTTGGTTTTCTCTTTGATTGTCTGTTTTTATGAGAATCATCATCATCGTCTTGATGTTGATTGGGCATATCATCAATTGTAAATGTTAATTGACGATACATTTCATATCCCATCACAAGAACTCCACCATTTTCATGCCACTTCAATACAAAGACAATTCATTTCAATTCGAAAATCAACATTGAAACTTACATGACGAAGATATTCAACTCGTTTTTCACTTCGAACCTCTTCATTTGAAAGTAAATAAATATTTATTGTTGGTTCAATATCTTTTAACCAATAGTTAAATTCATTTTTCCAACTATTTCAATAAAAACGTAATGTTATTTCTTTCTTTGAAATCGAACAAAAAAAAACAAACTTGATGGAAGTGTTTAACGGACATAAAATAAGAACTCGATGAACAGCAGTTACACTCGAATAGTTGAAAAGTGTATGAATAAGTACAATTGTCGTCAAAGTTTTTCCGAGTCCCATACAATGTGCTAATATAGCACCTGAACCTCCATGATCAATGCCAGTCTGTTGATCGATACTCTTTCCTATTTGAACTGTTGATTCGAATACTTGATTCCAAAGAAATCGAACGGCATCAACTAGAAATTGAATTCTATTTATTTGTAATCGAAATCGAGAAATTGGTGTTTTACTTTGATGTTGTTTCATATGAATAACGAGCATTAAAGCAACTTCAATAAGAATCTCATTTGTAACTGGATGAGTTTCAAGAATAAGTTCAAATGCCATTGTATCTTTTTGATGAAATTCTTCGATGAATTGTCCATTATATAAGTGTTGTTTTTGTGCACGTTCTAAACGAGCAATTTCAGCTCGTTGTTCTTGAAGTTGAATACGTTCGTCACGTGCAAATTGCTCTTTAACAACTTCTTTCGAATTTTTATTCCAATATTCTCTCAAAATTTTTCCTATTTTAACAGATATCAAACATCATTTTTCAAAAACCAATGTTCACATACGCTGGTCTTTTTTCTCGGCGGATATCCTTTTTTTGGCAGAAGTACATGGTAAACGCAAACGAATTTTAATCGGGGAATGATCTCTTTTTATGCCACGATTTTCATTGGTTGGAGAAGAAGGTTCTGTGTATCTAAATTGATTCGTCATTTAATCTTTCTCTTTCAAGTCTTGTCTTACGATAAAATCGATTGAGTATCTGTATAAATCATATTTTCATACGAACGAGTTTAGCTGTCTATTTTATTATAACAAAAGATGAATTGAATTGAGATTTTTGACGTAACTACGTGAAAATATATAAAATTGTGTGTTCGGTAATTTCCAAGCGAAAGGACAAATCACATGATTAGGAAGAAACAGAACGAAAAAGTAATGGGTTTTTTTTTCTTCGGTTACATTCGTTTTGTCTTACTAGTATTTATTTATGACAAGAAATTTCCAGGTTAAAAAGAATTATCTATGAAAATGAAATCATCATCATCATCAATGGATCTGAGCGGAAAACCCAATAATTACTGGGAAAATACACGGAAATAAATATCAATGATGATTTATCGTTTTTATTATAATATTTATGACTAACAAAGAGATTCATTTCTTTGGGAAATTCTTTTTATGATACGTATTACATAGTTCGTGTTCAAAGAATTATACAAAACAAATAAATGAATAACACGTGTATTCACACAAATATTTTCTTTCTGTTCTTTATTCTTACATAATTCTATATGAAAATTTCGCAATACGCGTCATCATTGACCAATGCGTGTGTATAAATATATTTGTATCCGTACAGGTTTCTAAACGACTCTGTTATTAGGATTTGTACTAGATGGCAAATAATATAAATCGAGATCTACTTGAAACGGATCGTTCTGGAGTGAAAGTAGATTATAGAACAGCATGTCCACGTTTTTCATGTCAAAATCGCGACACATTAGCAACTGGTCTACGTCATCTTGAAGAACATGGATATGTCGTTATATCGGACGTGTTAGATCAAGATGAAATTAATACGGCTAAAAATTTAATTTGGCAACATTTAGAAGGATTGAAAGCACCATATAAAATCAAACGTGGACAAATCAATACATGGAATCAATGGCCTGGACGACATGAAGCTGGAATTATTGAAGATTTTGGCGCAGGAAATTCACAAGTACAATGGTTTCTTCGTTCGATATCATCGGTTAAAGATGTTTTTGCAGAAATTTGGCAAACAAGAGATCTTCTCTGTTCAATGGATGGAATTGGTCTTTTTAGACCTTGGCATTTAAATCCAAATGTTCAACAAAGAGACATTCTCAACAGTACAAATCCATGGAAAACTGTTGGAGCTAATTGGCATGTTGATCAAAATCCAAATACGAAACCAGATCGGGTTTGTGTTCAAGGAATTCTTAATTTATTACCAGCTAATGAAACCACTGGTGGATTAATGGTTATTCCGGATTCACATCGACGTTTCCATGAATTACGTTCAATTTGGAAGAAAACAGGGAATAATTCGAAAATTCCTACATATCATGAAATTCTACAAGAAGGATATGGCCTTTTAATTCATGCTCAACCTGGTGATCTACTACTTTGGGATTCACGTACTGTTCATTGTAGTAGTCCATCTTTTGTTACACCAACACTTACATTAAATAATAATCAACCACCTGAACTACTACGAATGATCAGTTATATTTGTATGACACCATTGGCATTGGCTGAAAATCCCGAAGAATTAATTCAACAGCGACTTCATGCTTTTCAATATCGATTGACAACATCACATTGGCCACATGAATTTCATCTCAATGGTGGAGAAATATCACGAGGAGAAAATAGTATTCAATTGACTGATTATCAAATGAATCTTATTTTAGGTACTGACCAATAATTACATCATTAATGCGGTGCGAATATACAAAGTATTTCTGTATTGCATTGCCTGTTTTCTTGTTTTTTTTTCTTCGTCTTTTGTTTCTCAACATATACGCACTTTATCTTGTTGTACAATATGTATGTTTGTTTAACTCAGTGTTTAGATAGAGAATTTATTTTCAATAGCTATTTATTTTTCATTCCAAATCTTTTTGTAAAAAAACCTTTCATATTTGCATAGCTTTGTTTCATTTTGCCTTTAAATTCTCCTATTAAACCTTTTTTCTGCATAACAGCCATACACCAATGAAAAACTCGTCCATCATCATCTATACAGGTCATAATACCTTCAATAAGTTCGTCAACACCTTCTTCTTCTCGATGTATATCTTGATCTTCATCGATATATGGTTGTGTATTCACCATTGCACATAAACCAACATTTCCAAAATAACTGATTCCATCTCCCTCACTCTCGTTTGTTTGTTCATGATATGTCTTTAAAATCTCTTTAAATCGATTGAGAACAGCTAAACGTTGTGCTTTCTGTCCTGCCCATTTATTGGTAACAACAAGTGCACAGAATAATTTATAATCTCGAATACAAATATCGAGTAACCATTTCAATTGTCGAGTATCAGCAAATGAACCAGGTGATGCACAATAAATCATACAGAGAGGATCAGATTTCGGTTTATGCATAATTTTACTGAAATTATGTCGAATATCTTTTTCAGTCCAAGATTCAAAACCAGGTGTATCCCAAAAATTGTACGTATAAGTAATTGTTTCATTATCAATTGAATATTTTTGAGTGAGCACATAACGTGATATTTCTTTTGTACACGAATCAAGACCAGGATGTGTTTTAGCAAGTGTACGACCACACATTGCATTGATCAATGACGATTTACCAACACGAGCTGAACCACAAATAATTATATTAAATTCACGAAACATATCGAAAATTTTTTGTCGTTTAATTGGATCGACTGTAAATGTTTGACCTGCAAGTTCAATTTGTGCTTGATACGAATCATAACCAGATGCAAGGATACTTGTTCGTTTATCTAACACTTGAGATTCTTCTTCGTTTACAACTGTAATTGCACAATTATATGTTGTTTGTAATTCTTCCTCCTAAAATCAACTTTAGAACAGTATGAAATCAAAGATCAACTAACTTTATTAGTTGAATTGATTATATTCGTTGCAATTGTTCTGTCTGTTGACGGAGAATGTCTTTCATTCAAAGAATTAATTTCGTTTTAAATAAACAAAATATTTACTGGTCACAATAAGGAAGTTTATTAAAACTACGAGCATTTTTTAAACTTAATTGTTTGTTACATGATGTGCATTTAAAACAGACATTATGATAAATCTAAGAAAAGATATCTCTTTGATTATTTCAAAATTAAAAACTAACTTTCTCTTCGTAAAGAAAATATTTTTCTGCCTGATAAACTTGTTTTCGACAAACCCAGCATAAACTCATCGTTTGTTTTCGATCTAAAAGAAATATGCAAAGATTTACCTTTGAAAAATGAAATGATTGCATCTTACATACGTATATGTGATTATAGCACGTCAACGTGCACAAAAATGAAAGGAAAAGGAAAGAAACAGCCTTTTTTTTCGAAGGAGAATATGTTTTTCGTCTCCTCGTTTTTTAACATATGACGTATTTTGAAAAACATTTTTTTCTTTTCAATGTCATCGACGATACACGTTCGTTGCAAAGCGACGGGCGAACATTTTGATATTCCATTTGAATTAGAAACAACAATCGAACAATTAATTGAATATGTTTGTGACAATAGTACACTTCTGACGGATACAAATTCGACCGATTATTTTATGTCAATTAACGATTATGATGTTCTACAAAATGAGAAAACTATTCAAGATTTAAATCTCGATCAACCAAATCAATATTGTTCGCTTAATGTTTGTATCAAAACAAATGTTTTGTGTCAACGAATGACACAAAGTCATCGGTCACTTTGGGAAGATTTTGATTATAATAACATTAGTATGTTACAACATGTGACGTATTTTTAGTCTTTTTGTTTTTCTTGCCTATTGTCTAGAGAAACAATTAATTATAAACACTGACACAACAACAGCAAATAATAATAAGAATTCCAATGATGAAATCCATATTCTGATTTGTGGTGGTCCAAATGTCGGTAAATCGACGTTAATCAATGCATTTTGTGGCTGTCCAATTGCGAAAACAAGTCTCATTGGTCTTGATCAATGTACAACGAAAACAAGTAGTTATCAATTGGATAATATTTTCTTTTGGGATACACCTGGAATTCAACAATGGTCACACATTGATATTAATTCTTATTTCAATCAAATTCGAAAACATCAAACACCATTGTGTATGTTCTATTGTGCTTCGCCAGGTTCATTTGCTAAACTAAAACAACTCGATATTCTTCTCGATCAATGTATTAATCAACGACACATTTTCTGCGTATTAGTTGTGACGAATATGTATATGAGTCAGGCAAGATTGACAATTCTCGAAGAATTTAAAACACTTCTACATCATTATGTTGATGATGAAAAACAAATCAGAGAAGAAAATGGAATTTGGTTATACGGACGAATTGGTCTTTGCACAATGGTGAATAGTGTTGAATTTGTTGATGAAGATAATCATCGACAATATCCTCAAAAAGGTATTCAGGAATTAGTTCTTGCTTTAACCAAAATCTTCTATCGAACTCATCAACTTAACGATTGGCTGCAAACAATTGAACGAAATCAATTGTTTTGGTTGAATAACCAAGAAGAACTCTTTAAACTTACTAATAAACCACCTGAAACATGTCTTACAGAATTAATCTGATCTTTTTTAATGTACAAAATAATAAACAAAAAGTAATTCAAAATGTTGAAGTTCGTTGATGTTTCATAATAAATGGTTGTGATTGAATAATTTGACCGTTTTGAATAAATGAAGCCGGTTGAAAATATTGATTGTCTCCAGATTTCTGTTCTAAGATTGCGATTGTCATTGGAATATGATTGTTACTTTCGAGTAAAGCTTCTTTAATTTGTTCATCAGTAAATCCTTGAAGAAGATCACCATAAACCGTTCGTCGTTGAACAAGATTTTCAAATTTCTGTTGATCAATTTCATTTGCACGATGTATTTGATCGACTTCTCGAAACGAACTTGCTCGACTTCTTGATTTCCAATGTGAAATAACATGAACAATTTCAAAAACAGTTTCATTATGAATTCCTTCGTTATATTCAATATTGTCAATTGTAGCATTTCTATTAAATGCAAATTCAGTTAAAACATCACAATTACACAATTCGAAATAATAACCATCGGGATCTCGACAAAAATATTGAGTTATATAAGATTTCGTTCCTGGAATTGATCGTTGTGCATTGGTGACATTTAAACTTTGACGAACATCGATATTTAATTGTTGTAATTTGTCTACAATTTGATTGATATTCAATGTTTCTAATGCAATATGTGCAACTTGTAGATTATCCACCGATGGAATACATGGAATACCTTTGATTAAATGTAATTCAATATTTCCCATGGTTAACCATGCACCATGTCGATCAAATGTTGGACGACGAATTTGTTGAAAACCTAAGATATCAACATAGAAACTCAGAGATCGACCAACATCGGATACAGTTATTGCAACATGATTCACTTTTCGTATTAATTCACCGATACCACGTCGTTCGACTAAATCGTTCCAATGTAACAAATTAATTTCTTCATTGACAAGTTGTGATGTAGTTTTCGAACGATATTTTTCAAATAATAGAAATGAAAATATTCCTATTGTAAATCCAAATAAACTAGATTTTAGATCTATATTCACAAATTTCGATATCATCATAGAATTGCGATTTGAAATCAACATACATAAATTTTATATATGACAACAAATGTCAGATTGTTTTTTAACCTTTTCATCAAGAATATCATTGAAATATGTACTAAAAAATACTATCTATTGAAACTGCCATAAAACGCAAAAGTTTATTCGGGTCAATCAGTGCACACAAATGTAAAAGAAAGAAGAAGAAAAACGGAAGAATGATTAAAGATATCCGGTAATACATGATATCGATGCTGTAAATCCACCGGTAGCTGTGTTTTTGAGAATACAATTATTATTCACATTGAGAATAAATGCAACACAACCAGAAGTACTTATACAAGCATTACAACAGGTACTAAATGTAACATTACGAATAATGGCTAAATCATTACTCGATGAGAAATCCCAATTCAATTTAACTGTAAATGTTGCACATTGATAAAATGCTACAAAACAATCAATTATATTTTCAATTAATTCTATAGAGATATGTTTTTACTTGTGGTTGTTGTTCTTGTAGTTGTTGTTGTCGTTTTCGAAGTTGTTGTTGTTGTTTTCGTAGTAGTTGTTGTTGATGTTGTCGTTGTCGTTGTTGATGTGCTCGTAGTCGTTGTTGATGTTGTACTCGTAGTCGTTGTTGATGTTGTACTCGTAGTCGTCGTTGATGTTGTACTAGTTGTTGATGTTGTTGTTGTGACATTTCGAGTGAGAATCACAGCTGTAGCAACAATTGAACCAATTAATAATGCAGTTAATACCGAACAAAGCGTACAGAAGCATAAACATTGCCAAGTATAAGCAAAACAACATCTACAATATTCATTCAAGGCAAAGAAATGATTGAAAATCGTGTGTATACCTTTTTCTAAAACGTTTTTTCGAGTCTTCTTTGGCTACATTGTCAATCGGATCATTTTTTTCCACTAATCGTATTGAACTTTGATGAATACTTGACTAAATTGAATTGATTGAAGAATTGAATTGAAAAATGATTGATACACTATACCTGATAATCAGCAACTTTCGATGAATGTACTCTTTGTATTTCTGGTGTCATTAAAGATTTGTTTTTTGTTTTATTTAAATGAGTCTTCGATTGAAAGTTTGCAGTTTTTGATCGAATTATTGGATCGTTAGTTGGAGCAGATTGTACTCGAATAGTTCTTAATGATTGAGGACGTTCATGAAATGAAACTTTAATAATTCGCGGTGAATATTGACCATTGTCATGCAACATTATGTTTCGAGTGATGACTATTCGATCGAAAGACTCTTTTATGAATGTACGATTAAAAGTTTTTTTATTTTCAAGCACAAGTAAACTTTCATCTCTCTGCACTCTTACAAGTTTCATAGGAAGCTAGAAAAGATGCCATACAATAGAATCAAATTGAATTATTAAGCACATCCAGAGGATGAAAACAAATCATGTTCTTCAAGGTCGCAACAATGCACTCAATTCTCATCTATCTTTTGTACAGAACTGGATTCCATTGATCATTATTCAACACAGAAACATCGACTTCCAATTGTTCCATTTGTTGTTTTGTTAAAATATTTTGTTTACCATTAAAAATCATTTCATCGGGCATCCTAAAATACAAAAATCAATGAAATCCTAGAAAATATTTGATATGTGTAAGAATACATTTGAATAGTCATAGCTGCTCGTCTTCCTGATGTCATATTTGCTGTCGCTCCATGAATAAGATGTCCACTATGAAATGAAGCACTTCCAGCTTTCATCGGAACAGCAACAGTTGGCCATTGTTTCAATTCGGGATATGTTTGAAAAATATCACTCATATTTTTGCCAATTTTTATTTCTGGAAATGTCTTTTGTGATTGATAATAACGTTGTTCAGTTATCTATTCAGTTGAAAATACAAATTGAAATGAATCGATATTTCAAATCTGACTTGATGAGATCCTGGCATGAAAAACATGCAACCATTTTCTATCGTAGCATCATCTAATGCAATCCAAATACTAATTGCATGTAACGATGTAAATGACCAATAAGGAACATCAAGATGCCTTTTCAATTCAATACAAATGATGAAAGAAAAAAAAGTAAAGATACGATTGAGATTACCAAGATGTCGGATTGGCAAATGGTTGTTTGATAAGAGCTTGATCATGCCAAATTCGAACACAATCAATTCCTTCTAAATCAGCAGCTATTTTGCCAATAACTGATCCACTGGCTAATAGTAAATCTTTGACAGATTTATGTGTTTGCCAAAGATTAACACGTTGTGTAAAAACATTATCATAATAGTCCAAATCGACATTTGTATGATCTTCTTCAGATTCTGTTGGAAATTTTAATTTTCTATCGGCACGATCTTCGACTGCTCCGAAGATGATCGATCGCCAGTGTTCAAGTTGAGAAGGAGAAAGTAAATTAGGCACAACATGATAACCATTCTGACGATATGCATCAATATCAGATGATGTCACTGAAACTGCGTTTGTAACAGATACTTCTGAACTACTCATCATTAGAAAACGTTTGGTCAAATATATAACAGATTGAGTTCGACGCAAAAGCATTTCTTTTTTATATACAAATGATAAAAAAATCTTATCATCAAAGAACAAAGCACACGGGGTGTTCGAGCCCTATTTTATTTGTAACGATAATAATAACATCAAACAAAATATGTTTGAATATCTTTATGAAATTGTTCTGAATCGATGATGAATCCTTCACCACCAGCACAATTATATTCGATGCATTGTGTTGCAAAAGATGGACTAGTTGTACCACATCCATCACGTAATAGAATAAAATCAAAACCTTTACTAAGTGCATCTTGAAATGTACTTGAAACACATTGATCTGTATTAACACCAGCAAAGAACAATGTTGTCATTTGATTATCATGAAGATATGAAAGTAATGGAGACTCATGCGACCAAAGACCAGATATACGATTCTTTTTTAAAAAAACAATCAAGAATTCTCTTCGAATACGTAGAAGATTGTTACTTTATGAAATAATTGATCAGGTTTCGATGAATTTTGACTCTGTTCATAAGATTGAAATAAAGGATCATAGAGTTTTGCATTCCATGTTTCACGCATAAGTAATTTTCCAGCATCAATCGATTCATTGTTCGATAATGTGATATGACCCATATCACTTCCAAAACCTCCATAAATACTTGTTTTCGATGTTGTTTCAACATTTCTCAGTCGATCGATTGTACCACGATCAAAGACTCGTTTTAAACCTGGAGGTATTTCATCAAGATCTTGTTGAGTCAAACCCCAATTTAACCAAATAATTTGAATTTCAGCTTGACGTGCTGCTGGTATGACATAGTCGAGTAGTTTCTGTGATGCAGCAAGACCTGTTGGATGTGATCGAACAGATGGATGTAAAAAGAAATTTTGCATATCAATTATAACAACAGCCGAACGTTTTGGATCAATACGAATTGGAATTGTTGTTGTTTGGAAGGAAATACCAACACTTTTCTCATCATCATCATCGTCATTTCGACGAGTCAAATCAAAACCATTTTCATTCGAATATCGCCAAAAATTAGTCGCATTACCAATGATCATCTTTGTTCTACTATTTACTTTCGATGTAAAAGACACACATCTTTCTTATCTGTATATATTCTATGTTGATATGTAATTTCACTAGAGATGTGCAACACTCAAATCTTGTCATTATAAAAAGCCTTGTTTTTTTTTGTCTTTGTCCATGAACAATAATAAAAATGCATTCAACAACGATTAGTTATTCTATTTTAATTTTCTTCATTGTTGGTTTTTGTGAATCATCATTATTAGATGGTCCAAATTGGTTGGGTACTTTCAATGTTGATGATAGTTGTAATACAAATGAATGTTGTTGTTTAAGTGAAATCGCAACAATAACAAAAGCAAGTGATACACAACTATTAGTAACAGCAAATGTCCAAGGAGTAGCTTGTCAACAACAATTAAATGGATCGACTTCTGTTTCAATACTCATTCCAATTCCAACTGATAAATCTGGTTTTCAATTAACAATGAATTTTCTCGGTTCAAACAATCGGTTTACATTGAGTTCGGATAGTCAATATATTGCCAATGTTAATCTTGACTTTCCACGATGTAGTGGTAGTGCTAATCGAGTAAATAGCAATTGGTTTGGTACATATGCTGTTGATGATAGTTGTTTACAAACCGAATGTTGTTGTTTAGTTGGACAAGCGAAAATCTCACAAATGAGTGACACACAATACGTTGTTTCAACAAATGTCACTGGTGCAACATGTGGAGCACCAATTAATCAAACAGTTCCAGTGCAAATTCCAATTCCAATACCCAAAGATAAAAATGGATTTCAATTAACAACTCTATTTGTTGGAAGTACAAATCGATTTACATTAACTTATGATAATCAATTTATTGTCAATGCAAATTTACAACAACCAAAATGTAGTGGAATGGCCAAACGAATACCGAACTCATATGAAAAAAGTGCCGTATCATCATCATTATTGAAATAAAACTTTTTTTCAATCTGAAATTTAATTACAAGATTTCATTCTGTTTATTATATACACATACGTCAATCTTTTATGTTCAAAACAAAAAAAATCGTATTCTAGGGATTTGCGAGAATTGTGACATCTGCTTGTGATAATTCTCTACTATAAATATAAAATTCATCAATTTCTCCTCGATAAAATCCAGTTTGAATGCTTCCATATTCACAAAAACTTCCTTGTAAAGGTTGTCCAAGTGTAACTGTCATTGGAACACCACTTTGTGCATTAATAAATCCATTCGTACTTTGTTTATAGAGTAGTCCATTAACATATAAAGATAATCCATGAATTCTACTATAAGTTAAAACAATATGTACCCATTGATTAATTTTAAGAATAGGTCCAATTATTTCAACTGTACCACTTACACTAGGTACACGTATGACTATTTCTCCTAATGAACTTAGACCAATGAATTGAGCACACCAACCAGTACCATTTATATATTGAGAAACATGTAGAATTGTACCACCATTTGTAATAGAAATTATCGGTCGTATCCATAATGCAAATGAAAATGGTCGATATGATTGTCCTAATAAAACAAATCCTGTTGCTTGAAAATAACTTGAATTGGTATTAAATAAATAAGATTGTCCAATTCGTCCACCATCAGTATTACTCAAACCATTTGTCATACCATGAATTTGATTCGGACCACTATCGAAACTCGAATAACTCAAACAATCCATTGAATAATATGCAACTAATGTTGCATCAACTAAAATTTCATCAGCTGATTTTGCTCTATTAAATAGAATTACTAATTGATCTATATAACCATCAAAATACCCGCCTGGCATATATGCATAACCACCAATTGCCTGTTGTGTACCTGTACTTATGCATGGAGGTGCATTTGTATGTATACCATCTAGAATAATAACAAAAAATAAATACTAGAGAACAAATGAAGTGATTACCAATGACTCCATTAACATAAACAGTTTGTGTCAATGTTGAATAATTATATGTGAATGCCATATGATGCCATTGATTAGTTGCAAACATAGTTGATCCTGGAGCATCATTGCCTTGAAAAGCACCGTAATTCTTTCCATTTCTTAACATCATCCACATTATTTGAATTGATGGAGAAAGACTAGTTTGAGCATAGATTATTGAATCAATGTAAGGATAACTAGTACAGATTGTAAATGGATAAATCCACGCTTCAACAGTTAAACTTTTTTCATAGAAATTCATATAATTTGCAATTGTTAAATATTGTGATTGACTTTGAAGAAGTTGAATAGCATAACCTTGTCCATTATATCCAGGTGAAACATATTGAGGATTATTCCATGGAATAGCATTATAATTATTGTAATAATCATTTGGAGTATTATCAAATGTATAAAGAACGGATGCACCACCTTGACCACCTGGAGCTTGTGTTGTTGAACTAGAAACTGAACAATTTATAACTAAAATGAAAACTAGAATATTTGAATTTCTTCTCTAATTCTAATCTTTACTAGTTGTAGTTGTTGTTGTTGTGGTCGTTGTTGTAATTCTTGTTGGTTCAGATAGGATAAGTGAAATGAGAAGTATTGCAATAGTAGCACCAAGAATAAGAGCAATTAGAGAAAAAAACGAACAAATAGGTGAATAGAAACAGCAACTGAAATTAAAACATCTTGATAACATAGAAAATTATCTAATCAATTACCATTTATTTTTTTTGATTCTTTTTGATGTTTTATAATGATTCTTTTGAAAATCCATTCCATTGAAACATGATTCAGTTCCCTAGAAGAGAAAATGAATAGATAATTTCATTTTGAAGAATTCTGACGGACATAATCGAACAAAGTATGAAGTGTTGATGGCGGATGATTTCGACTATTTGATTTTTCACAATCAGATTTAGTACGTCCATAACAATTATTCAATCTAGATGACATCTATACAAAAATAAAATATATCAATCATTCAAAGATATTCGAAATCGAACCGAGAATAGATTGTCTTCAAGATTGATAGGCATTTTGTTTGGTCGTCGAATGGATATACGAATAACATTTGGAGATCGCATGACTTTGTGTACAATGTCAAAATTAAAATATACGTATGTTCGAGAAGCGTACAATATATACATCTTTTTTATTAATTAAAAGAAAAAAATAATAAAAATTCAAATTAAGACATTTTTATTTGCGTATCTCAGACATAATAATGAGTTTTTGTTTGTGAATCAAGTTGCTTCACAAAAAAAGTCATTCTCTTTCCCTTTTTTTTGTTACTATTTCAGTAATAATAACATTCAAGTCTTTGACCGTATAAATCAATTCTGTGAATAGTCGTTGTGCGTTACCTTCTTTTGACGCACTGCAATATTCCTCCATTTTTTATCTGCTTATATTTCCACAATCCAATATATCGATCATAGAAACCTATCAACCATATATTTTGTCACTTGAATTGTTATATTGGTTTTTATTTTGCATGACGATTTATAGTTCCAAATAAAATGATTGCTAACTTTCTTTCTCTTGTTGGATAATGTTTTTGAATTTCTATAAATATTTGTCTACATCTGTGTTATATTCTCATCTATAAAAAAAAAAGTGCCGTATCATCGTCATCATTGAAATAAAACTATTTAATCTGTTCGTTTGAAAATTATTTTCTCATTCGATTAAAAATATGCATTGTCGATTTTCAATCTATATCTTAAGTTTAATTCTTTTCGAAATCGATCATAGTTGGGCAGCTAATTGGGCTGTACTCGTCGCTGGTTCATCTGAATGGACTAATTATCGACATCAAGCTGATGTTTGTCATGCCTATCAAATTCTTCATAAAAATGGTATTCCTGATTCGAATATCATTGTGATGATGTATGATGATATAGCACATCATTGGCGGTAGAAATTCTTCTTCTATTTCAATTTCAAAAGAAATCTTCAAATTCATAGAAATCCAACAAAAGGCGTTATTATTAATCATCCGAAAGGTGATGATGTTTATCATGGTGTTCCTCATGATTATACTGACAAAGTAGAAAGAATCATTGAAATAGATATATGCGAGAATATCAATTTGTCTTTAGGATGTTACACCTCAAAACTTCATAAATGTTTTACTTGGAAATAAAACAGCATTACAAAATGTTGGCAGTGGAAAAGTTCTTGAAAGGTAGATAGATAGATGATAAGAAGAAGAATTAAATGATGTATTTGTCAGTGGACCTGATGATAATGTCTTTGTCTATTTTACTGATCATGGTGCTCCTGGTAAAGTAGTTCTTTTCTTTTTTTATTGAATTTGAATTCTTTTTACATAAAGGTTTGGTCGCTTTTCCACATGGTGTGGTATGTTCTGTTGATATCAATAGACTACGTAGATCTAAATTCTATTTAGCTCTATGCTAAAGATTTAAATCAAACACTGACGTCAATGTATAATCAAAAGAAATATAAACAAGTATATACGTATAAATAACGAATATATCTATGATTTCTATTATTTTTTTATGTAAAATAGTTGGTTCTCTATATCGAAGCTTGTGAATCTGGTTCAATGCTTGAAGATATTTTATCTGATTCTATAAATCTATATGCAACAACTGCAGCAAATGCTCAAGAATCTTCATATGCTTGTTATCATGATCTCGTACGAGGAACCTATTTAGGTGATGTTTATTCGGTTGTTTGGATGGAAGATTCCGATGCTGAACAAATTGATAAAGAAACTTTATTTCAACAATATTCAATTACACAACAACGAACAAATACAAGTCATGTTATGCAATATGGAAATCTTGTATCACAAGACAAATGTTTAGCATTTTCAGAGTAATTCAAATGATTTCTCTTTCTAGACAATTGCTCAACTACATAATGTAAGCGAATTTCAAGGTGCAACAAAACAAAATATTTCCAAAAATCATAACAATGATTTACTTCGAGTATTTATGAATTATATGGACATAGAATTTCAATTGATTTGTTGTTTTGTAGAATGATGCTGTTCGTTCTGAAGATGTTCGTATTGAACTTGTTAAACATCAATTAGCAATTGTTCAAGACAATTCACCAGAAAAACAACAATTAGAAAAAGAACTCAATCAATTATATGACGTTTGTTCTTGAGGATTTTGATCTAGAAAATCGAATGAACTTTTGAGGTATTTAGGATCGAAATCAAATTTTGAATATTATTTCTGATATTGCATCAAAAGCATTGTTATCATCAAATCAATACAATCAATTAGGATCTGTTCTGACAGATAAATCTGTAAAATTAACTGAACATGATTGTTATAAATCAGTGACACAAAATCTTCACAAAAAATGTTTTGATCTTCCAGTAAATCTTTTTGATCGTAGTTGAATTGTTGTTTTTTCTGTAATTTATTTATGTAGAATGAATTTGTTTTAAAACAACTATTTATTATGGTCAATCTATGTCAAATTGGTTTAGATCATTTAATTATTAATCAATCGATTGATGAAACTTGTCAACAACGTTTTCATTTTAATTAAATAAAAGAAAAACAACATTTTTTTCTTATCAAAAAGCACTCTCATTGATAAGAAAATATTTTTTGGTTTGAGAATTCATATCTTCGTTTTGTTTTCACATGTCACTAAACAGAGGAGAAATGGATGAAAGTGAACCATTATTATTACATAATTCTAATCGTACAACGAATAGTTTTCGTCAATTAACACAAACAGTATCGGTTTGTATTGTTCCAACTGTGATTAAGCTAGATGATAAATATGAACAATTACCACCGGCAGAGATTTGTGGAAATCAACAAGTGGAATTATATGAAGATGAGAATAGAGAAGGCGAAGGTAAATCATTACGTTTTCGACATCGTCAAGTTTGGCAACATGAAGATCAAATAAAATGTATTCTATTAAAAGATACCAATGAAAAAGAATATTTATTTTGTTATTCTTCATTAATACCATTGTCAATTATCAAAGAAATCGTTCAATATTGGGATGATAATGTTAATTTAGTAATGTTACATTCAGCTGTACTTGGATTTGTTTATTCTTATCAACAAATTTTAACTAATTTCTATAATTTTTGTAATGAAAGTCCAGTTTTTTTGTCGACAAAAGAAATGCAAACTGAAGTTGCTCTTCATGCAACTTTAGATTTAATGAACGTCAAATGCAAAGAATTACCTCGTCAATATTCTCAAGTAAAATCATCTTCAATCGATTAACAATATAAAAAAAAATTTGAAATTCTTTTTTTTGAAAGGATAATTTAATTGAAGATTATCTTTGTCGTTTATCTCAAGCATTGACACAATTCGAAACTAAAAATATCTCTGCACAATCTTATGAAATCAAATCAATCATTGGCTATTTCACTCGAATTGAACAAGCATTTTTCAATAAAACTCATTCGATTACAAATGATAACTATCAAATGCAAATGCATCGAGTTATTGCAAAAAATCTCAGACCAAATATGTTTCTATTAATCATGAATACAATTCGTGCAATTTGGCAACCTTGTAATGTCGAAGGTTCACTTGTTAATCTTCGAACATGTATTCTTTTAATACCATTGATTTTATTTTGGTTTGCTTATGCTGCATTGACTTATATTGTGCCGTTTGTTTTTGTTATTCTTGTTTATGTTTTTGATCGGACAGATTTAGGTATTAATCAAATACATGTATGGTTGGCATTTGTACATGGCATTTTCTTATTTATTTTGGATCCAGTTAAAATGTTTACGAAAAGAAAATCTTATAAAGAAACGAAATCATTTAATGCAACGATTGAAGAAGCACAATTAGCTGTTTTAGATCGAAATATTGAACAAATTTATTCTGTTGAAGAAGAAGAAGGAAATGTTGTTATTATTCCTCGAATACGTTTAAAAAGTAATCGAACTGAATCGTATGACATAATGTGTATGCTAGCAGTACCTATCATTATTATTGCTTTTCCAATTTGTCAAATGTTTTATGTTGCTGAAGGTGATGGAACAAAACAAAATGAAACTCTTCATATGAATTCAACGAATTCTTCGACACAATTATTTGTTCTATTTGGTTGTAGTTTTCTTGTGACGTATATGGTTTATTTTATTCTCTTATGTATTAGTGTTTATTTATATTGGATGCAATCCAAAGGTTTAGAAAGATATTTTACAGAAATTAGTGAATATGATTTTATCAAAGGAACAACTCGTCATCGATTTAATATTGGACATCCATTAATCGTTCAACATTTACTATTAACAATAAAATGTAATATTCGTCAAATAAAAAGTAATACATTTGCAGCAACAATAACAGCTTGTGCTATTATTAGTATGGGTGGAATGGGTATTGCAGCTTTTGTTATTTATATTCTATCACATCAACCAACGAATCGGTCGATTGTTATTTCGATTATTTATATTGTTCCTGTTAGTATTTTATGTCTTGGAATGATTATTAAAGTTTTATCGATTAATGAAATTATAACATTGAGTTTACCTCAGTTACTTCAAGCAAAAAAACATCAATTAACAAATCAAATTTTAGCTAAACAATTATTAACAACAACAGTTGAAGATACACAAGTTCAAACATTGACTCAATGGAAAGATTATTTAGAAGAGAATATTCAACATATGGAAAGTCGTCGTGATGATGATCTTATTAAAATTCTTGGATTTATTGAAGTTAATAAAAAATTATTAGCTGGAATTATTACAAGTGCACTTACAAGTGCAATTTCATTGCTTCTTTCATATGGAAAATCAAGATAAAATTCTTTTTCTCTAATACATAGAGAATAATATAAAGTCAGAGTGAATTGTTTTGTGTAGAGTATAATTACGAGAATTCATTTGAAAATAAAACTACTCGTGCCAAGGTAACTACTATTTAATAATCGCCAATACTGTGCTGTAATATTATTAACATTAATTGTTTGTTGTTGCTCATTGACATAATTGATATTGCCAATAGTTATCCAGTTTCGATTATCGTTAGAATATTGTAAATGGCCACCATTACCATTTTTTGAGCCCCATACACTGTTCGTCTTATGTAGTGGTGCAATAGTAATATTTGTCACTGTAACAGGAGATGGAAATGTTGCTTGAATCCATGAATCGCCTCCAATTCTCTTATTTGTAGCAGCACCTGTGGCAAACGATCCATCCAACAATGATTCACGTGTATTTTCAGCATTCGCTTCTGGAAATGTCGATGACATCGATAACGTCCAATTATTTGCAACTAAAGAAACATTAAATAAACATAATTATATTCATTTTCGAAATGAATTCAACTAACCTTTCACAGTTTGAATTGGTAGTATTGTAGAATGGCTTGTACCATTTGAATTAGATGCGGATAAACGTAATAAATAAGAAGTTGAGGGTGTTAAATCTTGTAGATGACATTCGGTTCGTAAACCCTTATAGATCTACAAATTGAATATTCTTTGATTTTCTCGTTTAAAAGTATGGTGATATAAATACAATATTGAACTGATTTTCATTTTGTCCAATTTCTACTACGTAATCAGTCATCGGTGGGTTACATTCAATTGGTTTCCATTGAATATGTCCATCAGTATCATTTATTTGACAACTTTCTTGAATGAACATCGGTGTTGCTATTTAAAAGAAAAGTCTGTCTGCTAGTTATATCAAAATGAAGACTTACATGGTTCACCCATATTTCCCAAAACATCAATTTGCTGTAGAAGTCTTTCACTCGAAATATTGAATGACATTGAATCAATTAATTGTCCATGTAAAACAGTTCGTTCAATGTCTTGTTCAAGTTTAGAGATTATCTCGATAATACCTTTCAACTTGGATAGCAGAGAACAATCATTAGATGTTAACGTCTGTTTCATAGTAGTTTCGTGTTTCTCTAAACTTAAATTAATATTCTTGACTTGTTCTTGTCTCAAACAAATACTATCAAGATGCATCTTAAAAATAAACAGAAATTATACGTATACGTATGTGAACAGGTTATTCTGTATAGATATACTTTGGATTTTTGTTGTAAATCATCTTGTAGATTTTTTCGTCTAGTTTCAAGACATTGAGAAACTCTATCGAATTCTCTGTCAATATCTTGATTAATTTGAGTGATATTCTGTTTAAGGTCTAAAATCAATTCAAGGAAACGTTTTTGTTTATGCAAATTGACATTTTCCTTTTTTTTACCTTGGCTTCTTTTCTTTAATTGGTCTTGGTTTGAGATAATTAGTTGTTTGAGTTTTTCAATTTGAGTAATATATTCATTCAACATTGCTTCTTTTTGATCCTTTGGTAGATCAGAAAATGATCTGACTTGATCATTATGATCTTTATGTCTATTATCCTCTGTTTTGCATAAAGTACAGCAAACAACCTTCAAAATATGATTAGAATATTCTTTTTTAACTCGAGAAAATAAATTGTAATTTGTTCTTCATACTTTACAAGTTAAACAAAACAAAGAAACTGGAATATAATGATTTTCACAATTGTTTTGTTTAGTAGTTTTTTCCCCAATCGGCACAACTTGATGTGATTTTTGTGATTTAAGTGTATGCGCAACATTTGTATGTTCATCACAAAAGTTAGCTTTCTCGTTTATACAATACCATTTAGCATTCGAATTGCATTCGCTGCAAAGTTCTGTTTCACGATTAGAAGAAGCCATTTTAGATACAGTCAAGAAATTTAATCTTATAAAGTAAAATGTAATACATGTATTCTGTGAATTATTTAACATGTCCGTACGTGTTATTGGTTGGGTTTTTCTTCTTCTGTTTGAATAGTGAGTAAGAAATCACATATAGGAATTTGCCGCAATAAAACGCTTAACAATTGAAAAAATTGTAAAACAACTAGGTGAGTTGATTTTCGTCTACTGTTAAAAACTGATCAATTCATCATTTTTGCTGGTAGCTTCAACTATTTTACTTACTATTTATTTAAAATATATAAGACATTTTTAAATCAAATGTAAATTGACGAAGAGTAAAATTTATTTTGAAACATTTTATACTTAAATAAATTTTTAATAAAGCGGAAGAGAAAATAAAAACAATAACAAAAACTGTGTCAGCCTTCCCAGAATCACCTTCTCCCTCAAGAGCAACACATATCATATACATAATCAAAAAAAAATGTCGTCAATTGATGCTCATCGTCGACAAATGAGTTCATTAAAAAACGCTAAACGAAGTATTCAAATAACCATTTGTTTATCAATTATTAATTTTCTTCAAGTATTCTATTGTTATGAAGCTAATTTAATTGATTCACAATTTACTCTTCTTACAGTTCTGATTCCATCATCATTAATGTTTATTTTTGGTCTATTAACAGTTGTAAATATTCATCGCTCATCATTACGTCGAATTCAACCGATGACTTCGGCAACAATGAATTCAACTAATTAGTAATAATAATAGAAATCAACGTTCTCTTTTAATCATGCTTTTCGTTCAAGTGATTCTATTAACATTATTTTCATTTCCACAAGCGATTCAAAATCTTTATTCAAATTTAACATTAAATCAAAATAAATCTATTCGAATTCAATCAATTAATAATTTAATTTATAATTTATTTTTTCTTCTTACTTATGTAACGAATGGAATTCCATTTTATATTTATACGTTAACTGGTGGAACAGTTTTTCGTAAAGCATTAATCAATTCATTTAAACAAATATGTCAAAAGTTTATTTGAATAGATGTTATCTCGTTCTATCAGATAAAACTACACGCCTTTCTTAAATTATCAAATGAAAGATTTTGTTTTAATAATAAAAAAAGAAAAAGAAAAGAAATTGTAAAATGCATAAATCTATTTTGATAATCATCAGTTTAATTATCGTAGTGATTGATGGACAAATTGGTTTTTTTCCTGATTGTAAATCAGGCCCATTATCATCGTTTCCGATTTGCGATGTCTCTTTACCGATGAATGAACGATCAATTGATTTAGTAAATCGTATGACAATAAATGAAAAAGCCAGTTGGTTAGTAAATACAGTTGAATCAATCGATCGTCTTGGTCTTCCAGCATATCAATGGTGGAATGAAGCTTTACATGGTGTGATGTTTCGAAAGTCTCACAATGACATTCCTCAAGCAACACAATTTCCATGTCCAATGAATTTAGCTGCAACATTTAATTTAACGTTGATTGATCATATTGCTCGAATAATATCAACAGAAGCACGTGCTGCTAATAATGAAAATATAACTGGTTTGGATTTTTTTACTCCGAATTTAAATATTGTTCGAGATCCTCGATGGGGTCGAGCACAAGAAACACCCGGTGAAGATCCATTGTTAACATCTGAATATGTTTATCGGTTAGTTACTGGTCTACAACAAGGAGAAGACGAACGATATTTTAAAATAGGAGCAACATGTAAACATTTTGTATCTTACGATTTAGAACTATGGAATGGAACTGATCGATGGCATTTCGATGCACAAGTATCCGATCTAGATCTTGTTGAAACCTATTTACCACCATTTGAATCATGTATTCGAAATGCTCGTGCAGCAAGTATTATGAGTAGTCTCAATGCAGTCAATGGTATACCATCATGTGCAAACAAATTCTTTCTTCAAACTATTGCAAGGTTCACTTTTTCACGAAAGAAAATCATGCATGTCTATAGAATTAATTGTTTAGAGATACATATGATTTCGATGGTTATGTTGTTTGTGATTGCGGTGGAATTCAATCGATTATGACTCGACATAATTATACATCAACGATTCCAGATACAGTTGCTGCAGCTTTACATGCTGGTGTTGATCTCGATTGTGGAAGTTTTTATAATACAAATATTCCAATTGCATTTGCTAATAAAACAATAAGTGAAACTGATATTGATCAAGCATTGTCACGTGTATTTAATGTTCTTCTTCGTCTTGGTTATTTTGATCCACCAGAAATGCAACCTTATCGAAATCTTAGTCGAATTGATATTGGTACTCATCAAGCACAACAATTAGCTTTCGTTAGTGCACAACAAAGTTTAGTTCTATTAA
>ERZ778019.799-NODE-799-length-52835-cov-12.730068_pt1 | contig 52835 bp, 67 predicted proteins | sample MGYA00375749_ERZ778019 | MGnify/ENA primary metagenome ERZ778019 (study PRJEB29350, sample SAMN05389821) | bioreactor metagenome | isolation source: Ammonium sulfate bioreactor | place: South Africa: University of Cape Town | collected 2014-03-17 ... | reverse complement strand
TCAATCGAATGAACGCCTAAGTAATATAGAGTTCATTCGCGATGGTAGCAGGTGTCAATCACTCGAAGATTACGTCAATCGAACTTACCAAACGTTTCAGATTATTTTCGCTCGGATACATTCAGTGCGAAGAACAGATCGACTTTTTATATTTCGTGCACATATACAAATAAATGTTGATTAAATGTTCACACTCTGGAAATGTGCTTATTTGACTGATAAACGATGTTTGCTCGTTATAAACGAACCAGAGAAAAAGAAGGAAAAAAAACGAACATAATGGATCGTATCTCTTATCAGGACAGAGAGAGAGAGAGAGAGAGAAAGAGCTTGAACTCTCATTTTTTTTATTACTGTACATCCATCGATGATAGAAGAGCGTATGTGCAGTATAAATTCCTTTATGACTCGAGTTCATATATATATGCGTATCTGTACGAGTGCCTTTTGAACTTTTTTTTTTATATTTCTATATCTCTAAATGTACAAAGTGATACATTGTCGAAACTGAACAAATGTCATCAAATTTGTTGATTTCTCATTCGACTCTAGTTAATCAAATTCAACAATGTTCTATGAGATATGAAATAAATATATTTTGTTTTATTAACAATATTTAAGATAAGAACAGTTTTGTATTGGTCAACAAATGTCGATCATTTGATCTTAACTATGTACACAAAAGATATACTTATTCGATTCGATTGAATTCAACTTCTATAAGATACTTCTATGTAATTCAAGTGTTACTTTAAAAAGAATGTCACAAAAGAAGAAACCTTTCTGTCAATCGTTTTCTATCGATGGCAGATGTGTAGATGTTCTATTTGTTCTCACATCAAAAAACGAGTCGGCCTGGGAACAAATACCATCATAAGAATGATGTGCCGTACTCTATAATTTAGTAATGAATAATATAATTAGTTCATGACGTTGCCTATTATCGTAATCGTAAGTATATCCTATCGAGTACATTTTTCATGTCAAGAGAGCAAGGCGATTGAGACTTCAATCGTGCTCGTACATTTATTTCTAATAAAATTAAACGCACGGGACGTATGTCAAACTAGAACCGCTTTTGATTGTTGAATCAGTTGATAATTGAGGGCAGAATGTGTATCTAGACACACAGAAAATAGTTTTGTTTTCGAAATCGAATGTATTTATACTTCTCGTTTGTTTGCATATCGTAAACAGTGACGATACGAAAGCTCCATGCATTTGCCAGGGTGATACCAGCGAAAAGGTCACTACTTCTTTTAAATGAAATAGTCACGGTTTGTAAAGATTCGGGATTGGAAGTAAGAAGTACTGTTTTCGAATATGTTCCACGTCGGATTATCGTATTATCACTGAAAATAATGATAAATAATTGAATATATGTATATGTATAGTAGTTCCCGAGTGCTTACTCGAATAGTTGAACACGTTCGTTTTGATTGTTGAATGAAATTTCGAAGTTACCTCGTGTTTTGTCTTCTTTATTTAAACCAGATTGTACGGAAACTTTATAATGAAAACCTAGAGAAGATAGATAGAACGTTAAGTTTGAATATGATTTCCGTTCAATTTTCTGTACGTACCGAAATGTGGTGGTTTAACACCATGTAAGGTCATAAAATAGAGTGAACCAAGTGTACGATCAGGTGATGCATGATAACCAATTCGTTGACATTCATCTCCATTTGATGCACATGATGTACAAAGACCATCAACAAAACTACTGTAATTCGAACAAGGATATCCAAATGCAGGCGAAGGCGTATTAATTGAATCGGTATAATAAAACAAAGCTGAAAGATGATTACATGCAACTTCGTGTCCAGCATCTAATGTTAAAGAATACACATTTACATATTTACTCATTGAATTGATTTTTACTTTCAATACTGAATGTACTAGCTAAACCCCAAAGTGATTGAGTGAGTTTATCAGTTGTTGTGCTCGCACAAGCTATTGAGAATATAGAAAAATTTGATGATTATGAATCGTAGATATTGGTTATAACGTTTACTTGGTTGTGTTGAACCACCATTTGGATAAAAATCAACGTGACCAAGAGGATCAGTATAACCAAGACCTGCGATGACATTCGGTGCACCATCTGTATGAAGGACATCGACAAAAAGAGCGTCAGATGCATCAAGACGATCATACTGTTCAGATTTATAGAATTGAGGTCCGGCTGGATCTATAATGTCATTAAAACGGAAAATATTCTATCATTTCATGAACTTTTTGTTTTAAATTCTGCTTTTTCACCTAAACCAGAAATACGTCCTAAATTTGGTATTTCTCGACCAATAAAACTTGATATATGTGCACCTAAACTATGACCGATTAAATGAATTTGTTGCGGTGTAACACCTTCAGCAATCATTGCTTGAAGAAGTCGACGAGTACTTGCAGCAGCAATAACTGTATTAGCAACAGCTTGACTGTAAGGAAAACAATTACCACCTGACCAATCGACAGCAATAACATACATGTCTTCCTAAACATAAGAAAATCGAATGAACTCCGAAAATCGGATGTTACCAACCGATAAGAGTAATTCTTTTGCCATTGCACCAACCCATTTAGTGAATGCGGTATCGATGAAACCATGAATAATTAGTTTAATTGGTTTGGTTATATCGAGAAAAGCCAAATTATTAGCAGAGATTATTTTTGGTTCAGTTGGATTATTTCTGAAAATAGAAAATTCACATTCTTATCGTTATGATTTTGCTATGACTTGCCTTGTATAAAGGAAAAAATGTGTGTTCACTTTTGAGGGAGAATCCGGTAGAATAATTGAACCAGGTCGAGGTTCGAAACAACCGTAGTCATCATAACAGACTCTTCGAGAACTGAACAATCCTGAAAAACGAATATATCGTTCAAATGAAATGCTTTCAATTCATTTGCATATTACCATGAACAGTTCCTACGACTGCCAGGAATAGACAAAGCAAAAGTTTCATATTCGATAGAAGTAATTCAAAGGTAAAGTTAAAATAGCGCTTGTCTCATGTTTCTTTATATACGAAAATACAACTATTCGAGGCATTACTTTTGTTTTTGTTTCAGAAGATTCTAATCCTTTAAATACTTTCTAATTAGGCCAAAATATCAAATTACTAATAATGCAACTATGACTTCGTTTGCTTTCTGATGTATATATTTTATTGTTGTTATGAAGTTCTTAGTTTTTTGTGTGTTGTTAACTGACATAATGCCTCTCGTACATGCACACGCACAAAGATCAATAAAGATAGAAGACAAAAGAAAAAGAATAATGATACTAGTAATAACAAGGAGTCATCAAGCAAAAAAAAAGAAAAAGAAAGCAACAATATGTGTCGTTCAATCAAATGCAGATCTTAAACGTTAACCATTTCCCACAGACCATAAGTGCTGCCAACTGTATTTTGCCATAAACGTAAAGTTCCATCTTCACTGCCTGATGCGTAAACTTCACCATCAGGAGAATAGGACATGCAATGTATGGGACCAAAATGACCTTTGTATGATTCTAAAAGATGGAAAAATGAAATCAATAAAAGAATAACTTTTTGAATAGTTCGATGAACTTACCAAGTTCAACGCCTGTTTCGAAATTATATTTGTAAATGCGAAAGTCTAAACCACCACAGACAAATTCACGAGCTGTTGGATGAAACGTAGCTGTATTCATTTCAGAAGGCATTTCAAATGATTGTAGTTTGCTTAAACTACAATGAAAAACAACAAAAATAACTATTCAAGAATAAAATTCGATTGTTAACATACGTATTTCCATCGTAGATTTCAACTTTTTTACCATGTGTGATGAGTAATGAAGCTTGGCCATCACGTGAAATTTCAATACTGTTCGGTGGTGAAGGAAAATCAATTGTAGATATGCAGTTTCCTGAGTCAATATCGAATATCCTTGAAAAATAAAACTGATTCATTCGTTTTTCTTTCAATGTTTCCGTTACTTTATCGTTTTATCATCGGACGCCGAACAAATTCGTTTGGCATCCATAAATATTGCCTTTTTAACTGCACCTGAATGACCACTAAAAACTTTCACCGGTTCTAATTCAGCGAAATAAAACAAGACATTCAATGAAAAAATCATTTCAAAACAACGAATTCAACCTGTCGGTGCGGTGACATCGTAGATTTTAAGTATTTTTTCATTGGAACCAGTTAATAACCATTCCTTGTTTATAGATGAAAAATCGACTGATCGTACAATATGTTTATGTTCGAAAGTTTGCAACTCAGCACCGGTATTCGCATCCCATAATTTAGCAGTGAAATCCGAGCCAGCTGTCGCAGCTAATTCAGCATTTCCTGTTATTGTTGCTCCCCAGACAGCTCCTTTATGACCAATAAAACTGCCAATCCTATTCAACAACAACAAAAAGCAACCAAACGATCCATTTCTGTATTATATCAATTCAAAAGATATTCTTACCAATCTCCTGTGTCACCTTCTCGTAACATCGGTATTCCATCTAAATACATAAAAATAAGAATAGAAGTTGTCGAACTGAATACATACCTTTGCAAGCACTTATGAGAAAGTAACTATATTTTGTTACATCACTAAAGCGAAGATCGACAACTAAACGAGAGAAACAATGATTAAAATCAAAGATAGATCGATCAATGAAAATGTTAAACCTGGTCTCGTATGACCATTGCATGTAATGGGCACTTGTCGAAGAGTTGTTGTTGACATAATTAAAATAAAAGTACACTGGAAGAATTAAAATAATCGAATTGTTCTTTCTGTTTTGCGTTAGATTTTGATGTTGAACAAAAAAAAGTGAGTAATAAATAAGATACTGGATTTATGTACAATAAATTGAGACGTCGAAAAAAATGAAAGAAACTAACGTTTGAAACAAACTACAAACATAAATCTTGAGTTGTACTCTAAATCTAAAATTGCAGAAAAACAAAAAATAAATTCATCTAGAACAAAGATAATCATCTATTGTTAGTCACTGCGTTCTGTTTTAGTTGTTTATTTACATTCATCATCATCATCATCATCATATAAATAGTTTAAGAAAACAAAAGAAAAAAAAATAAATAAACAAACAAACATAGACCTTACAACTAAATCATCTGTCCGATCGTTTGTTCAACACAAAACAGCAAACAGAAAAAGAAAGAGAGAAAAGTAAATGAATATATTTATCAAAGTAAATACAAATGCACCCCTAATATGATATCTTCCTATGTTCGTTCTGATTTACTATTGAGTATAACAAAGAGGAACTAAAAATATTTGAATGCCGTCGTATTTATCCTAAGTTAAGATCAAGCACATTGTAGAATAAAAAGTAAACATAAAGTGTGATATTTTTTTGTCAAAACAAAAAAAGAAACGATTAATAATAAGAAGAAAGACAGTAGATGTTGAAGAACTTCATGAGAATAAATGTTCGCATTACACGTATATATACACATTGGATGGTATTTATTTGCCTTTGTAAAACTGTAGAGTTTTTTTGAGCAATGGAGGTACAGTTGGTTCTGAAAAAGTGAACGAAGATTTAAAGAAAGTTTGTTTTGTTTGCAAATACTTTTAGTTTTTGCTTGGCCACGGAGTGGTCTCATTTCAGGAAGTCCAACAACTTTTCGAGCAATTTTTTGTGACGGTGGTAGGTGAGAAGGAGTGACCATACGTGTATTCAGTGGCTTTGTCTGCCGTGCTAAACAACAAACGAATAAATTCGAAAGAACTTCGAATTGATTATTGATTTTACTCATATCAACTGTTGCGGCTTTTTTCTTTCTTGCATTTGCAGTGAGTCGTTGTAATCGTTCTTCATTTTCCTCAACTTTACGCTGAAAAATCAAATTTAATTCTCTAATCAATTGTTTCTATGATTCGTTTTTACCCAATAAAGTTCATAAAATGTTTCACATTCCTCTCGTTCAGCATCTTTAAATGATCTCGCACAAAATTGTTGCCACAATGGTTCACAATCATCAACATAGTCCTTGACGATAGAAAACATATTCAATAAAACAAAATCTCATTTGTTTTCCTTATTCCTACGGGGTTATTATAGAGAATGGATTGAAGTTGTTCAGGATTTGCAGCATCGAGAATCGGTTTAACGAGTGGATAAGGTAAACGATTGAAATAGGTTCGACATGACACTAGACGAGCAACGATAGATGAACATCAGATAAATTTATGATTTACTTTCGACATTGTCTTTGAGTGTTTCAACGCAAAGATCTTGAAGAGATGGAATACTTGTACGAAGGGTACGTTTACCGGAATAAATCGCTTGACGACCGTGTTTTGAACGAAGAAAATTTAGTTCATCTACCGAATAATACGAAGAGAAACAGATTGAGTCAATCAATGAAAGTTTTCGTATTTTACCGGATTTTTTCGGAAGAACAACTGGTGGTGGTGGTGGTGGTGGTTGAGGTTGTATTGGTCGAGGATGCGCACTTGGTATCGCATTTGCTGATAAAATCGAATGATTTTCTATTTTTTTATTTGGCACTGTTGTAGTTGTCGGTTTTTTAGCCTAGAATATTCATAAAGAATAATTAACTCGAACTGTTTTGTGTACCTGTTGAGTATTGGATACCGATCGATTAATTTTCACAGGTTTTGATTGTGTAATCACTTGTTGTTTTTTTGGATGAGGATCATCATCGTCATCATCATCACTGATTTCATTCCAAAAATCATCACCATCATTTGTCGATGATTTCGATATATTACCATTAGCAATGAATCCGTTTCGATTGCTAGATAGACTATCTACATTTTTCAATTTTTTATCAAGATCTGGAGCAAGAATAGGTGCATGAGCAGCAAATTCTTTTCCATTGGCATTGAATTGAGCATAGACTTGTTCAACTTCAGTATCTGTTAGTTCACTAATTCGCTCTGTTGTCGTTGTTGAAGGTACTACTGATTTTTTACTTCCAGTATATTCAGCGAGAGAAATAACCTTGCGTTTTTTCGTTAAACCATTGATTTTCTGTTCATCCGACGATTGGGATTCGCTAAAAGAATCGAATAAGAGAATATATTCATTCCGAAAAACTCCCCTATAAGTCCAACCTGGACGTGCTTGAAGGTGTTACATGATCACCAAGTGATTTACGCTTAGGAGCAGATTTTCTCTCGATAGCATCTTTGTTATCGATGGCTGAGCTTTTTGCTTTCGTTGATTTTGAAGCACAATTTTTATTTTGCCATTTTTCTACAAGTTTTTTCGCAATGGCATGATTAGCTGATGTTGCATCCAATTTAAGTTGACTAACAAATGCATCAATTTTCGTATCCTAAAAACAAAAGAAGGAAAAAACTTAAATTCTGAAATAGAAAAATTTTACTTGAAGTAATTTCGGTGTGACCGATATGTTTTGTAATTTCACAAGATATTCTTTAACCTGAAATGCAGAATAATTAAAAACGATATAGATTTTTAAAAAAAGCACAAGAGATGTATTGACTTTGTCATGTTGTTTCAGATCGATATACTTCTGAATTTTCTTTTTCACTGTTTCGATCACATTGATGGCTGTTTCTGTACTCATTATTTGAATTCAATCTAGAAAATAAACATGAAAACAGTCGAGCCAAGTAGATTTTATGCCAAGAAACTTTTCCCAGTCGTCATCGGGTTTTTTTCTCGGCCTTTATTTCGTTTACCAGCTAAAACAAATATGTAAATAAATAAATCGAAGGCTTACGAAGGAGGTTATGAGAAACAAGCAGTGGTAAAAACACTGAATAAGATTTGTTGATCATCGAACAAATCATGAAATAGAAGAAAAATATTGTGACTTGTCATGATGTCGTTACTAGTTGATAGTATTTCGCGACAAATTAACGTACTATTCATGTTCAAAGATTTTATCTGTGATAAAAATTTTAAAAAAAAATCGATTATTAATTAAAACGAGACAAATTGCTATTTGTGATTGATCAAACGTATATTCAAATGGAATCCTCGCCCTGAGAGACGCATTTATAACGAATATAATCAAATCAAGCAAAAAAGAATACCTGAAACTATCTTTACAATGATGAGAATGTACTGATAAACGAAAGAAAAAAATCATGCATATCTTTCTAGTTGACCAGTCATAGCTTTGACTTACTGATCTATATTTTTCAGGCATACTATGAAAATGCAATATGTTATCTTTTGAAGAATGTCTTGTGAATATTATATACTTTATCGATAGTTCACATATTCATGAAATAATTTCATTTCAATGAGAAATATTTAGTTCGATCGAATCATTTTTTAGATTTGAGATGATATATGATTGCCCTATGTGCCAACCAATGGAAAGAAATAGGAATAGGAAAAAGAAAGAAAATATCTAATAACTTTGCTTTTGGTTTAATTGATTTTTATTGACTTTAATCCTGTGAATCATTTCAAAATCATTTTCTTATCAAACAAAAAAGAACAAATACTTGCTCTTTTGCCTCTTTTTTCTAATATAAACACAAAAGATAATCACATATAAGGTAAGGCAGAGAGAGTGTTTTGTTATCCAGCGGGCGTAGTTTTTACGCAGTTTATTTAGTAAGGTTAACTACTAGGTACGCGTTGTGATCAGTAAATGTCAAAGAGATAATCATAAATAAAATGATGATGTTGTTTTTCATTTTATAGATTATCGATAGTTAAATCGTGCAAAACTACAATGCCGTCAATTGTTGCAGCAATTGAAATGGGTGGTACAGGATGTAAAGTAGCTATTAGTGATACGAATGGACAATACGATAGTCAATATGCAACAAATATTGTCACTACAGATCCTAAAAGTACTCTAGCTGCGATTCATGCATGGTTAGAAGAGAAAAAAGCTGAACGATCGTTTGCTGCAATTGGTATTGCTTGTTTTGGACCGGTCGATCTCGATAAAACTAGTAAAACATATGGATATATTACAACAACTCCTAAACCAGGCTGGCAATATGTTAATGTTGTTGGTGCATTCAAAGATTTTAATGTACCTGTAGCTTTTGAAACTGATGTCAATGCACCAGCTATGACTGAAGCTGCTCTTCGTGGTGATACATCAGCTGCATATATCACAATCGGAACAGGTTCTCTTCGTATTCCAATTTCAATTTTCATCTTTTTTCCTTTTGCTCGGCTCTTTAAATAGGCGTAGGAGTTGGCCTTGTTCTCGAATCTTATCCTGTTCATGGGTTAATGCATCCCGAAGCTGCTCATATCAAATGTGAACGTTGTCCTGGTGACAACTATCCAGGTAATTGTCCATATCATGGTGCATGTATCGAAGGTATGTCCTGTGCGAAAGCAATCTCCGATCGTCTCGGTATTTCACCTGATCAATTGGGCACAATTCCCGATGATAATCCTGTTTGGAATATCGAAGCTTATTATATTGCTCAACTTTGCTGTGCAGTTATTTATTTAACATCGGTTAAACGTATTATTATTGGTGGTGGAATAACGAAACGAAATGGAATCTTTGAACATATACGAAAACATGTTCTTCAAATACTGAATAATTATTTGAATTTACCAATGATTCTCGAACATATTGATGAGTATATTGTTCCATCGAAACTTGGAGATATAATCGGTCTTCAATCCGGATTTGATATCGCTCAAAAACTTCTTCAACAAAATTAGAAGAGAAAAAACACCGACAGTCTATTTTTTATTCTTTTCGAATAAAGTCTATGAAAAGTCATTTTTTAATAACAGGATAATGTGTCATAATTTCGGACTTTTCGTATAATCTACAATCATCATCCGGATCACTATCATCGAGCCAAGTTGACAGCGATGGTGAACATGGCGGAGTCGCCGGGTCAAATCGAACGCCAACATAAGGCTCGTCCCATTTCCGTTGAGATAATTTTAATTTCGACATTGTCATCATCGTTTCGGATAGATCGGATTTATTTTTCGGTTTCTTACCACTGGAAATAGGCTGTCGTTGCTTCGATGGTGATGATGTTCGTGTTATTTGTTTCGCTTTTTCTTTGGATTTCGATCGGATTTTTCTTGGCGATGGAAGCGGAGGACGAGACATTCTTTCTTTGGATTTATCTTCAGTAATAGCCAGTTTATAGACTTTTGTAACGACTGGTTTTGATTGAACCTGTGCTTGAGAAACTTCTTCGATGATTTCACTATCACTTTTAAATTGTGACGATGAAATGAACGAAGATTTATCAATGAATTCTTTGTCGTCGTTCTTTCGATTGATTTTCACAGGATGCATAATAGAAATTCTCGACGGCATCGCAAGAGAATTAAAGTCAACTGACGATGGAATAAATGATGATCCAACAAATTCAATCGTTGAAATCGTGTGTAGTTGTTTCTTTCCGCTCTTTTCTTTGCTCGTTTTCTTCGTATTTGATTCTTCAATTAAACTTTCTGTTACTGTTTTATCTGATATTCCTGAAACCTCTGATTCAACAGGTGTATGACTAAAAGTCGGTGTCAAAGCAACATTCTGACCGATGACACAAGTTGGCATTGGTGTATCACGAAGAACAACGAAATGTGTCTGACCAGGAAGTGTTGCTTCTCGTTTCAGTCGAAATGATGATGACTCATGATCATTCGCTTCTTTTCTATCGAAAATAAGTATTTATTCAAACTTTGAGATGTGTTCGTTTTGTGGTTTACCTTCGTCTTTGAGTATGTGTTGATGACCAATATTTCTGCCACGAAGTTAACGTATTTGTCGAACTATTAATGAAACTATTCGATGGCCGAATCGGTTCTGGTTTGATTGTTACATGTTTTGAAAGTGTTTCGAATAAATGAGAACTCTGTGCATCTCCTTGAGAAAACGAGCCTTGAGATGTAACTGGAGCCGGAGTTTTTGGTACTTCTTTCGTCGTACTTTTTTGTGTAGATTTAAATGAATCAATTTTAGCTGGAAAATGTCGAGATAATTCTTGATACATAATCTTTTTATGGATACTATAAGGTGAATTCGAAACATCAAGTAAACGCGATTGATTATTCCCACAATTGCCAATCCAACGTTTCGATTGCAAGAGATTCGATCGATCAAAATCCGAACACGGATTTCGAAGGAAACTATTTGATGCAAAATTTAATGGTTCACAAGGATATTTTGTGCGTTGATTGTGAATATTCGTTGAAAAAAATGACGGAGCATATGGACAGGGTCTGATTATGTCAACCATTGTGCTACAGGAGACATAAACTGATTTGTTATAAAAAGAAAAACGCTCTTTTTCTCTCTTCCACTTGAAGAGTTTGGATGATTATAATGTTTGCGTTACTATTGTCAAGCACCTACAAATGTACAAACGATTGAGATTAAATAAATAGATATTTTCTATGGGATTGTTGTGTTGCTATCATTCATGGGTGAGTTTTGTTTTCTTTACAAAGAGAAAGTTCCTTTTAGTTCTTAAAAAAAGAATAATTTATTGAAATGAAATTGAATAAATACAGAAAAAACGATGAAATAGGATTATTTCATAGCTAAATGTAATCGATCGAATAAATCTTTGATATTTAAATATTCGTTTGAAGTTGGCTGAATAAGATTTGCTTGCGAAATTGATCCACGTTGTCGTGATCGACGATTAGAAAACCATATTCGAATTTGATCGACATCGAGTTGAAGATGTTCGGCAATAAGTCGACGTTGTTCTAATGATGGATACGGTAATTGTTGAAATATACGATGAAGTGTAAATAATTGAAGAGGTGTATAACGAAAACGAATTGATAAGCTTGATTTCGATGATGATGAAGAGACTGGTGATAATTTTGTTTTTTGTGAGATTTTAATTGAAGGTGGTGGTGGTACGACTAGAAAAGGATCGTAGAAGAAAACTGATGTTGGTAATGGTGGTGGTGGTTGAACAGTTGATGAAAGAAAATGGAAGATAAATGGATCGATGATAGATGGTGATGGTTTGTATGTTGAAGTCATTTTTCGTTTGATATATCGAAATTCGAATGATATCTTCTTGTTTTATACTGTTCTTTTTCTCATTAACAATGAGATCATTTTGGGAATGATACATATCAATTTCATGTTCGAATCAACATCGTTTCTTAATTGATTTGATTATTCTCTCGTTGGGAAATGAAATGTGACTAATTAGAATTGTGTTCTCTTTTCTATAGATTCAGTGGTCTGTTTAGTTTTGTTTTATTAACATTTTAACGATATTTTACAAGAATGAAGAGTCAATATCAGAAGTTAATTTATCTGGGTGTTGTATTGACGCATGCGCCATCGAGAAACGAGGAAAGTGATTGAGATGGTGCTGGAAGAACAGGTGCGCCAGTTGAATCTCGATTTGTAACACCGGGCTTTTGAGCTTTTCGTTCTTGAATTGCAGCATTGAGATCTTCGATTTCATCAACTTTGATATCAATTTCTTTAAAAAAATCAAAAATAAAAACAGAATGTAAACAAAAGTTTTACTTGTCAATGGACGACGAAGCATTTTTTTTGAAAAATAAATCTGCAAATAAAATATTCTTTATCAAAGAGAACAAAAAAACTATTCTAAAACAATGGAAAATTAGTTTTTATTTAACAAAGATATGTACAATTGTTTTTCTATTTCTTTCGGATCTGTTGTTGGTTTCGGTAATGTTGATGCAAGTTCACCAATTAACGAAATTGGTTGCTAAAATGAAATGATTTGCTTAGTCATTCGAAAGAATTTCCTATTAAAAATCAAATACCCATCGCATCTGATGATCGTGCAAACGTTGATGAAATTGATTTTGTCGCATTTTATGTAAAGCAGCCGAACAATACAAAGTTTCTCGGTCGATTTTTTTCTTTTCTTCATCGTGTTTGGCTAAATCTTGATCTAACTTCTCTTGTAGATACTGAAAACAACAAGAAGAATAAACTTTTCTTGATTCAAATTCAAATACTTGTAGTTCATTATCAACAGCATTTGCTTCTTCTAATCGATTGACCCATTTCGATGGAACAATAATTTCATCCGTACGTGAATGATAATCATACCAAAACTCTGATTGTTCGGAATTGTTTCGGGTTGACTGTTGATTTTTGTTCAACTTTCTCATACATGTATCGATAAATTTCTGTTCATGACGTTTTCTCTAAATTCAATAAGAGAGTCAATTTAAATCGATAGTCTTCGATTTCAATTCACCGTCTGTGATTTCGACATGAAAACGAACAACAGTTTTATCTAAAAATAACAGTTGGTAATTAAATAGCAAGAAAAACAAAACGGTTGTTGATCTTTTTTCTTTCCTAGAATATGAATTTCTTCATTGGTATAGAACTATCAAAATGGAAAAACACACAAACATGTTTAGACGGGAAGGAAAAACACAAAAAAAAATTGAGATTGATTATTTTATGTTCTATGACGGATGTAAAGGTCCTTTCTTATCAAGGTCTTGTTTCGCTGTTTTAATCAATTCATCTCGAGTGTGTGCTTCTTGTTGATCGTAAGTATCTCGAACGGTCCATCGCCACCATGCAGCACGTGTTCGATCCCAAGCAGCGCCAAATGAATCAAAAGCTGGTCGAACATCTAAGATTGTAAATGTTAATGTATCGTGATCGAGTTTTTCCGAGTCGTAATAATCGATAATATCTATTGAAAACGAGATGTCAAAACTAAGATTCAATTGAAAATCAATCGAACTTACATCGTACACTCTTTCCACAACGATCAACAAGCCAATCATGTCGATCAAATGGAAGTTTATAGCCTAGCCAACTTCGGATTTTAGCTCGCGGAGAGAAATCTTTTGCTTTGCCGCCGAATGAAGCCAGACGAGGATTCATACATTCTTTGGCATGTAATGCTTCCCATTTCAGGACTTCTAACCAAGCAAGTTCATTGTTAATATTATGCATACGAACGATATTCTCCATATCAGCGGGTTTCAGAGCATCGTCTTGCCAACGCCAACCTTTACGTAACATAGCATTCCAAAACATTTGTGGTGATGGATAAACCTGAACAATAGGTTGTTTTTTTTGTTAAATTAAATTGAATGAATGTTTTCAAATGAGTTACATACCCAATTCTCGTTTTTCTCGGATACTTTCGGAATGCTCGAAACAACACGGTCTGTTGACAAAGAAAATGGTTGATCAGGTGCAGGCATTTGATTGGGTGGTGGCATCATATTTAATGGATTAACATCACTGTTACTTTTGCCTGCTGACATTGGACATTCACTCGGATAGTTCGCAGTTTGTGCTGATGCTGGTGGTGGTGTTTGTTTTTGAAAATGAGGACATTCTTCTATTGAACCTTTAACATTTGCATGCTGAGAATCAGATGGTGGTTTAACTGAATTGTTTAAACCTTGATTTGGCGTTGTTGTTGATGTTTGTGCACCCATTTTCAATTCGAGGATACGTAGAAATGAAGTGATCTTTTTCCAAGGGCCAAGAGAAAAATGCTTTTTATTCTCGTATTCCTATTGGTCAATAGTGACATCCAGTTGCATCATTCTTTTCTATGGTAATAAAGAAAGATGGCCTCCTTATTGTCATAACATCGAATTTCTGCGATGGCGATCGATAATCGCTAACGTTTTGTTCAATAGCAGACAAAAAAAAATGAAAAAACACTATGATCAACAATTAGTACGAATAAAAACTCTCATGGATTCGAATGATGACGATGATGCAACATCATCGACATCGTCGACTAGTCAGGATGAAGATACGGATAAAACATCGAAGATCACAAGTTTAATGCGTGAAAACGAACGAAAAATTCGAAGTTTAAGCGAAAGTTATATGAATCGATTTCTTCTTGTTGGTCAACAAATACCACCGTCGAATGTTCTTGCTTTACCATCGACAACAAGACCAATTTCAGCAAGCCAAAGAAAACCATCTGAAACACAATTAGAAATTATGACTTCATCACCTTCGTTGACTCTGTTTATTGAAACATTAAAACAATTAATTATTAAAGAAGAAAAAAAACGAGGTTTCATAATTCATTTTTTTCTGTTTCGTCTAACGATTTTCTTCGAATTTAAGAAAAATCTTATTTACCTTCGGAAGATGATAGTAGAGCATCTGATGTTTACACGCGTCTCTCGACTGGTATTGCTCAATGTCTACGTGATTATGAAGCAGAAATCGCTCATGCTAAGCGACGAATCAATGATGTAAAACCTTTTTCTTTTACTTTCCTATTCTCATATTCATTTATCTAATTAGTTGAGCGAACAACAGGAACACATGTTAAATGAAAATAAACATATCGTTTCACAATTAACCGAAGCATTTGAACAAAAGTATTCATTTGGTTTCTTTTTGTCAATTTTATCGTTTTCCTTGCAGTACAATTTCTCTTCGACAAACATACGAAAAACGTCTTGCCAAACAACGTGAAGAATCACAACGAATCGGTCAATCATTAGACAATTACAAAGTTGAAATTCTCACCATTCGGTAGATTATTTTCTTTTGAATCTTGAAATCAATTGATTGTTTTTTTTTGTTTTTACAGAGAAGCCTATGAGAAGAAGCTTCGAGTCAAAGACGAATTGATCAATGAACTCAATGATCGATTAGCGAAAAACGAAACCGAACAAGCTGCTCGACAACATGCACTTCATTTAAAAGTCAATTTCAATTTTACGGAAATTAATGAAACTTCAGTTTGTTTAGATCGAACATTTTCAACAAAGTTTTGAAACTTTACAAGCACGAAATAAACAAATCGAACATAATAATCAAATCAAAACTCAGGAAAATCACGATCTTCTCACTCAAATATCAAATTTACAAGTGCAAAATCTCGATGCTTTCTCATTCGAAAGAGTTTTCTTATCGTTTTTTTAGCTTCAAATTCAACGTTTACAACAAACAATTTCAACAAAAGCAAACGAGTGTACAGAATTATCTCAAAAACTCTCTCTAACTCTTCCAAAACTCACCGAATGCGAACGTTTTGGCTCAGAACTACAACAATGGTTCCAATTGATTTCGCCTGAAAACTCTTCTTCCGAAGTACATAACACACACATCTTCTCTCTCCTTTCTCACTTTCATTTCTAGTTAACTCTCGACAATATGACATCGATTGTCACAACCAAATTAACTCAATTCGAAAATCTAAAAAACCAATTCGATACCATTCAAGACGAGCTCAACAACGCTCATATATTCGTTGGTATGCCTGTTTGCGAGCGTATTCGTTCGTTTATTAATCATAATAAACAAGTTGAAAATGCACAAAATGATATTACGAATAAATATCAAGCATTGCTACTTCAAACGAATATGTTAACAGGAATTATTAAACAACATAGCACAGAAATGGCGAATCATAAATCAAATGAAGATCAACTGAAAGAATTTAATGAACAACTTTTAAATGAAAATCAGAAGATTAAAATCGAACATCAAGAACATCGTTCGAAATTATTACAACTGACACATCAGAATAATCAATTACAACATGAAAATAGTTTAAATAAACAACAGACGAGAGATTTACAAGTTCATTATGAAACGATTAAAGCTGAAAATCAAGTTTTAGCAAATGTAAATAAATCAAAGTGTTTGAAATCGAATTTGATTGTTTTACTTGTTAGGAAATACAAACGAAACGTGAAGCGATAAAACGTTATGAACAAGAATTACAATCGATGAAACAATTGATGGAAATCACCGTCAAAGAGAAACAAATACAAAGTGATCAACTGAAACACGAAAGACAATGTAAATTCTTTTTTTTATATTTCAATTCAAAACTTTTCTCTTCTCGGATGAATTCAAGTATTTCAATCGGAAAACGATACACTCAAACAATTAGTTATTCGTGATGGTCATGATAAACAATTGGTGAGTCAATTACATTTGAATTTGAATCAATTGCAACGACCACGACATAAATCCTTAACTGTAAGATTTTTCGATGATTCGTATCGAAATGTTTTTTGTTTTGTTTTAAAGGACAAAGATATAACTGACGATGAATTAAATCGAATAAATAATGGTCGATTTATTCCTGTGAATGATCAGGATAATGTTGTAGCTTGTCGAGCAACATCGACACCGACTCCTCGAGAAAATGAAACTCCTCAATATCAATCCAATGTTCAATCATTGGGAATAACCAAACAAATCAATCAAGTTTTGAATGATATGAAAAGTTTGTTGACACATAGCCGAGAAGTTTTCGTTCGAAATGAAGGAGATTTTCTTCCTGAACGAGATTTACAAAAACGAACAAAAAGTCAATCACGTCGATCGAGAAAAGATCGTGCGACTGTCTTAGGAATTGAACAGCATTAGGTCAGATCATCATTTGCCTTTTCTTCATTCTCTTACATATATTGTGACACTATGTTTGATATTTTTTTGTTGTTGTGCACTTTTTCATAATTTTTATGAATAAATTAAGTATTAGTAGATTATTATGTGATTGCATTTAAAGGTACGAAATAAACTGATGTTTTTTATGAAATAATCATACTTATGTTTAATATTATCGCGAAGACGCATGGTTCTACTGCATTAAAAATGTGTAATACATCGTAACTATAATTTTATTTTATAGTTTTCTTATTCGAACATAATTTCACGAGTACAATATTCTATTCATGAATGATTCACCTACATTAACTCTCATTAGAATCGTAAAATGATTGATACTTTAATGGTATGAAGCGACTTCTATCGAGGATGAAAGTATCTTGAAAGTCAGTGTTTTATCATCCGAAATGATTTTAGATAAGATTTGAAAGTAGAAGAAAAAAAACAGCAAAGAAAAAAATGTTGAGTTGTTCATGTGATACAATGGTTGCAATGAGTGATGTAACATCCGATGGTTCGATTATATTTGGTAAGAACAGTGATCGTCAGCCAAATGAACCTCTATCAATACGTTTTGTCCCATCGAGAGTGAATCCATTGAATTCAAGAGTTCGAACGACTTATATCGAAATTGATGAAGTCGAACAAACGAATTCGTGCATTTTATTCACTCCTGGAAATATGTTCGGTGCCGAAATGGGTTTTAATTGTCATGGTTTAGTTATTGGCAATGAAGCTTTATTTACAAAAGTTTCCTCGTCGAGAAAAGCTTTGACTGGAATGGATCTACTTCGATTAGTTCTTGAACGGTGTTCTACAAGTTCGCAAGGCAAAAATTTAATAATCAATTTATTAGATAAATATGGACAAGGTGGAAATTGTGGTTTTATTAATGAATTCTATTATCAAAATAGTTTCTTATTAGTTGATTCAACTGAAGGTTGGATAATCGAAACAATAGGCAAAGATTATGCAGCTAAACGAATAACCAATGGTGTTCATACAATTTCGAATAAGATTTCGTTTGGAAAAATCGATACATTCGATGAATATTCAGAGAATTTAATTAGCCAAGCAATTACATTTGGTTGGTGTACATCAATCGAAGATTTTCATTTCGAAAAATGTTATTCTGGTTTCACATTCAATCCACAAGATTTCTATAATGGTTTTATCAGAACGTATTTCTCTTGTAGTTCTCAACGTCAATCAACAACAGAAAATCGAATCAGAAATCAACACAAACAGTTTACTATCAAAGATATGTTTCATCTTTTAAGACATCATGAAAATACAACCGAAAATCCTACACATGGCTTAACTAATGTCGATATATGCATGCATAGCTCATTCGGACCGATCAAAATCAGTCAAACAACTGGTTCATTAGTTTCAATGATTCCGAAATCTCGAAATCAAATACCAACACATTTTGTTACATGTTCATCATTGCCTTGTTTATCAGTTTTTAAACCGATTTGGTTGCATTCGAGTATTCCGCCACCGGATTTCGTTCGAAATGAGTCTGAAGATTTCTCGTTGACTTATTCAGCGAAACGAATCTGGTGGAAATACGAAGTTATCAATCGAAATATTATGAAATTTTATACGAAACTTATTCAAGGAATAGAAAAAGAAAGAAATGAATTAGAAGATAAATTCATTGAACAAGCTAATCGTTTGTTATCGAACGAAATTTCAGACGAACAAAGGAATTCTTTGACCTGTTCAGCTTTTCAAGAAGTAAATTGATTGATTAATTTGAGAAAAACGAAGAACATTTTCTATTCGATTGATTCAAGGCTGATGAATTGTCTGAACAATGGTATCGGAGAGCCTTTCATTTATCTTCAAAATCTCAAAGTGAACTTTCATTTATCGAAGAATTCATCTGGGAAAAATGGAGAAAATCTTCGAAGATTCCCAATCAACTATTAAACTACTCAAAAGTTCCTCGTTATGTTCGAATTAACTTCGTAGTTTTTTCTTCATTAACAATTTTGTATGCTTTCCGTTGGCCAAATGCTCATCGTGGATGTTTGATTCTAGTAGCACTCGGCGCTCTATACTTTCTCATTGATCGATTTCGAACCAGAGACGAAACAGTAGATAATGAATTACCTATGCTAAACTTTTATTCTTAGTTAAAATAACCAAAAAAATAGAAATACAAACAAAAATATAATAAAAATAATAAAAATATTTTTCAATGTCAAAAAATGTTTCTCTTTTTTCGATTGTATTTGAGAAGATGCGATCGGATCTAAGCCAACATGAATTTCAACATTTAAACCAGGAAAAATCTCGGTTAAAAACGCTTTTGCATTTTCTAATTGTTGTTCATTTGGTCGATAAGTTCCCGAATTATTCGTCAAATGTAATGTCAATCCATTTTGTTGATGTTCCATCCAAGCTTCACCAGCAAATCGAACATCATCATCATAACCCGATATGAGAACATGTTTCGATAGAACCCAATTGACCATTTTCATATCCAACAACGGATTATAATGCATACCGATGAGATAATCACCTGTAATAACGATATTATACGGATGTGGTTCTTTTTCCGTATGAATACTCATCATAGTGGCTAAAGATTTGATTTGAAATTCACCATGATCATCCCATATGGAAACCAATCGATTTCGTATGAACATCACAACTAATCGTGAGAAGAGAAATGTTTTCTTAATTCTTGTAAATAGATCGGGATTTTTCAATGGAAAAGCTAATAATGTATCGGGTAGATATTTATTCATATTAGTTAATTCTCGATTTGGAATGACTTTGAATAAAGTATGTGAACCCCAAACTTTCCTCACGATAGCTCCGAATCTCGCTGGACGAGAAATTTGCAAACGTAATAATGATTTTACATCAGATTGAATCACCGGATTAATCGGTATATCAGTAACGGGAATTATCGGTGCTCGACTTTTTTCATCCGATGATGTACATTCATTGTAAACTTTGGTTGCAATTCGACCTAGACTAGTTAATTCTTTCAATCGAACTTGATGAAAATGTTCTTCGAGCGTCAAACAAGTTGTTCGAATGAAATCGAGAACAACCGGTTCACCTTGAAATTCTAAACCGTGTTCATAAATCTGTTGAAATAAAGCTCGTGCACCAAAATGATTTGCTAAACTTGTTCCTCCACTAGTAAAACCAGCTGTTGTCAAAACAGATGCATTCGCATAGGCACAAGAAACATTTCGACTATTTTTATGCGTTTCCATCGATCGACGAAGTATTTCAGTTGTTTCTTTTGAAATATCTCGAAGTCGAATTAAAAATCCCGACTGAACACGACCTTTTGTCGGAACAATTGCACTTCGTTGTCTCCACAACATAAATGCAGCAAATTTCACGTAACCATCGCGTTCCTCATTGGGTATTGTCAAATAAACATTTGGTAAACCAAAACCAAGAAAAACTTCATTGGTATTATTAAATAATTTCTCAATTGAAATCAATTTAATATGATCGAATTCGATTTCTTCGAGACCATTTCGTAGAATATTATGTTCGCTATTGTAATGTGTGTCGATTATTAGGCGAGTTCGACGATGAAACAATGGTTCTGGGCGAATGACTATGCCTGATCGAATGCCTTTTGATATTAACTCACATTCGTCGTGTTTTTCGCCAGTCATTTTCAACCTGCTTTTGCAATGTCAGATAAGAAATATTCTGATGCAAAATTTTACTTTTTCTTCTCTCTCGCGTTCTTGATTGCTTAAAGAAGAGGAAAAAATAACAGCATCGTCATTTGACTATTTTATTTCACGCATTAAAAAAAATATTATTCATAATTACTGTAAAAAATAGCACTACACGTGGTCATATTGACATTGCAGGCAAAATGGATGTAACTAGATACGTAGAACTCATAAATCTATGTAAACCTTCGATTTATCCGATCGTATTTTGCTTTCAACATATAGCCATCGTTGTTGTTATTGTTATTATACATCGTAACTAATCAATCAAAATAGCAAGAAAGGAAGTATACGTTAAATACAAAAGAATAGACGACTGCTCAAAATAAAACCAATGATTTGAATCAAGGACATAAGCAGGTAAATTTCCAAATCACTAATATTTGTAAACAAACCTTGATAGATAAAAAAAATCGTATTTATTCAGGTATCGCACCTTACCTGAGCAATTAACGCTGTCAATATAATTTTTATTTGTAAGACGATAGATGTTGGGCTCAAATACAAGAATAACTGTTACCGATCAAAGCAATGCACCATCGGAAACGTTAGATGACGTTATCGGAGGTTTACAATCGTTCAATGAATATGTCGACTATGCTTTTTCAAAACCAAAAGAAGCCCTCGAAAAAATTTACGATTATATTAATTATATCCTTAGCGTTGCTCCGTTATGCTGTGCTTGCTGCTTATGTACTACATTGACTGCAACTGTCGCCGTTGTAAGCATTGCTGTTGGTGTTGGTATTGGTGTTGGAGTTGGTTGCACTGAAACTGACTACGTTTATACGAATTCTACTAGTGGATAAATATCTTTTTTTTTTATTTCAATAAAATATAAGTTGAAAAACAAAAATATTAAAATGATTATATTTTTTAAATATGAGAAAATGTTCAAGTTTATTTCGCAGTTTGATTGTTCGTTCAGTAAAGCCAAACACTCCCTATCGAACGACTACCGTTTGTAGCATTTATCCCAGCAGTGATTGTAGCATTTGTCGTAGCATTTGTTGCATTTGATAATGTACCGTTAATGAAGACTGTCTCAGAACAATGTAATCCAACACCAAGTCCAACTCCTAGACCAATTCCAGTGGCTACTGTAACACCAAGAAAAGCTCCACAAATCAAAGCTGTACATGTCGGAATGCCGATTTGTTGAATTAAATTCGGAATCCATTGTATTCCCAAAATTTCCAACATAATACTGATTAGACTAATTACTGAGTCCACACAAGTATTGATAATTGTCATGACTTCTCGAAATATCTGCTGAATTTGATCATCTTTTCCTCGAATTGGTGGTACTCTTCTTGGCGATGGAGCACGATAATTCATCATTTTGTATTTTTAGTTATCGATGTAACTGACTCGTCTATGAAATAATCAAATGACGATTTATTTTTTCGATCGAGTCAAACCGTAGAAAAGATTGCACTTCCTTTCGCTCGATACTATCTAAACCTATCACGTTTTTTTTTTCTTTCTTTAGTTCGTTTACATTAAAAAGCAATACATTACACTCATAATTAGATATTATAAACGATTCGTACACGAATAAAAATCCGTTGTATATCAAAGAATATTTTTTCTCTTTCGTTCTGCAGTTCATTCGATGTGCATACACATTTCTGTCGAGAATTTTCTTCTTCTTCGTCGTCGTCTGTTTATATTTGTCTTCTCTCTACTGATTTTCCCCATTTTTCAATCAGTTCGACATTTTCAAACAATCGAATAGAGATAATGCCGGATTACGGCCCATGTACAGATTCATCATGTCAAGAAACATCAGTTCGCTTATTCGATTGTGTTCATCATTGTATGAAAAGAGTTTGTCTGAAGCATTTAATTGAACACGATCGTCTCATAGAAACAAATCGAAAACAATTAGAACTCGTACAGAATGAACTCAAACGACTTTATTTAGTTTATTCGTCGTTAATCGACGAAAATAAGATTCGATCAGAATACGAGAAGAAATTAGATGATTATAAACGATTAATTCAAGAAATGAATTCGATTCTTGAATCGAATCGAATTGACATCGAATCTATTCGATTGTTTAACGAGAAATTAAAGAAAATTATCGCTGAAAAACAAAAGCAAACAAATGAAAATTTAAGTAAGAATCAATGACTGAAGTGTTTTACTTTTTTTGTTGAAAATAAACTAATTGATTTTCAGCGATTGTTAAAGTTGAACCAATGGATGAAAATTCAACATCAAGTTCAGATGAACAAAGTATAAGAAACGTTTTTATTTTTTTTTGTTAATTAATGAAGAGTTTTTCGTAGAAGATGAAACGTTGTTTATCGGTTTTGATCGATTACAAAAGTAGAATTTTGTCGATAGTTATCATGTTATCAGTTTTGTTTGCATATTTAGTATGATCATTGATACGGATTATCATCGGCGAAAAGGTTAGATAATTGCAAATTAACCGAACAAATAAACAGATCTGCTTTTTTTTCAAGCTATGGAACCTTCGACATCAAAGAACAAAATCGAAAAGTATTGATTACATTTCGAAAAAACAAATCTCGACTCTTTCTTTTAGCAAAACTTTCACAACAAGCACCGACACCGAACACACTACAGTAAACTCGATTCGTTTTTGTTTTCTCGATGTTCGCCAACATATTTCTAGGACGAACCTTATCATCGTGTCGCTGGCATTTGTCCTTTATGGGTGAACGGGTCCTACGGTCTTCAACAAAACCAACATCTCTATCGTTTATGTCGTAAAACACATTTCAGCGATTTGAGTAATCATATGCGGCAATATCACGGTCTCTTAGCATCGATAGCGAATGCTATTTCTCGTGCCGTTCATTGGAATATCCCGACGAGTAAAACATTGTTTCCTGCCGATTTACAAATCACAGATCCACGTCGGAGTTTTATTTGTCCATTGCGTTCGAATTGTCATGTTGATTATTATTTTGCCACGATGGCACTTCGAGCGCATCTATCCGATGCTCATTCGATGAATCCATTGACGGCCGAAAGTAAAGTTCGAAAACTTCGACGATTAAACAAAAACAAGCCAATATCGAAACTCGAAAGTCAAGTTTGTCGTGTTATTCAACAAATCGAAACGACCTATCAAAAAACTTAATTGTGCTCTCTTTTGCTTTTTGTGTCTCTATGAAAAATAAAAACAAATAGTAGAATTATTGTAGAGTTTTTTTTTTTCGTTATAGATATGCCACAAACAGGTTATTGTACTGATATGACCTGTAGTAAGGAGTTAACTGAATTGTATGAATGTCATTGCTGTAGTTGGCTGGTTTGTTTGAAACATTTACTTGAACATGTTGAAGTCGCTCGACGAGATAAAAAAGAAAGATTAGATGGAATGAAAACGGAATTAGAAACAGCGTTGTCGTCACTGGAAATGATTGTTGACAAGAAAGTTCAAGAAATTGAACAGGAAAAACGATTGATTTCACAAGCGAAATCGGTTTTTAATAAAGCGAATAATTCAATTGAAGAAATTCAAATTCTTTCCGAAGAAGTCAATCAAGCAATTGTTGCCAATCGAAAAGGTAAGATCGTTGTTTTTTTTTTCGTTTAATTTCCGATTTTGTTTAAAAGAAGAAACAATTGTTAAAGTCGAACCGACGTTATCCGATATGAAACTTTGTTTGTGTAATCAACCGATTTTAAATGAGAATTCATCGGCATCGAATCAGATTTTTCAACAACCATTGTAAAAATCTTTTTCGAGTCAAACGGAATTTTTTGTTGAATAGTTCATTTAGATCTCCGGTTTATCAGCCATTTCGTGTTAATTTAACAACGAAAAATAGAGAAATCAATGATCAACGATCATCAACACCAAAACGTAGAAGTTTTGATAAACGAAATTTCATTGAATCTATGATTTTTGTTTCGTTAAGGGACTCATCAATCACCTGATGATAGTGACGAATTTCATAGTGCCGATAGTCTCGATCAGTATGTTCACGTTTGTTTGTTTGTTCTCTTAAACTGAATTGAATAATTGTTCGTTTAGTGAAAATCTCGGTCCAAAACCCAAAGTAGAATTGAATTCTTTTCTTTTTTGATAAAGAAAATTCTTTCGATTGATTTTTAGAAAAGAAAAGCTCGTCCAAACTACGTTAATAATTATACTAAAGGCATACCTTTAAAATGTCCATTTACATTTCATGGTGCATTCGGTCTTGATACAGTCAGACATTCGATCAATATTTGCCCCGAAAGTGAGCTACTAAGTCGAAATCTCGGTTCACATCTTCGTCTCAAACATAATCTCAAGAAAGAATGGTGCAAAACGTTATATTCAGCAGTTAAATCTGGCCTCGATCCAAAAGCAACGATCTTATTCAATTCGGACGATGAAATTAAAAATGATCTAATCATTTCATGTCCATTTAGTAACAAAACAATTCATTTAATCGGCTATTGTCCAACATCATCTCGCACTATTCCATGTCAACAGGAAACCATTTACAAATGGGATATTACTTCTCATTTGAGAGATTATCATCGTGTTCAACGAGAACAAGCTGCTGAAATTTCGAAAACTTATCTTAAAAAACTCGATAATAAACTCGATTGATTATTCGTTTTTGTTTTTCTTTTCTTTTTTATTGTACGAATGATATTAATTAAATGAAAATAAAATAAAGTTGATTTGAATATCTTGTCTTGTCAATTGACTCGTTGTGGTGGCGACATCTCGATTGAATATGCAATTGTCATTGAATGGTTTTCACATTCGCCATTGAGAATTACAGATAACGAGACGAGCGAGCTTCTTTTTTTCTTATTCTATTATTTTTATTTTCACACATTCGTTCGATATACGAGAATATTCGAATGGCTTCATCATCGTCAAGTCAAGCTCAACAGCAACCCATTAACTATTCTTCCGATGTTGCAACAACGTCATCATCATCCTCATCGAGTGTGACAGCGAAACCTTCGGCAACATTCGATGAAGATTTATTTCTCTTCGTTCCACGTCTCGGTGATATTATCAAAAGGTAGAGAAAACTCTCTCTCTCTCGACTGTCGAATGATTGATTTTGCTTTTTGAAGTTTTGAAAAATCTCCTGCAGAAGTTAAAACGAAACTCGATGATCTGCGTAAACAATTCGAATCCTGTCATGAAATGATCTCGAGATTAGAAGGTATCGATACAACGATCGATGATCAACGTGCCGAACTCGACAAACTCGACAATGAATTGAAATCGAAAACTGATCTTTTGAAAAAACATATTCAAATGTGCAAATTCGATTTGAAAATGCCACCAAAACCTGCACGAATCGTGTCGGACAATGACGATGATCTCGCTCATCAATCATCGCAAAACACAAGCAATGCAATGAACGTCAACGATTATGACGATGAACTTTTTCAAGCCGACGAAAATCAAACACATCAAGAAAATCTTTCTTCTTTTTACTAAATTCTCTCTGTCAGATCAAATTAAAAATAAACATGAAAATTCTCTCGATATTTCAGATAGATCTTCTTCTTTTTTTAAACACAAATGGGTCGAACAGTTTTTATTGACAAAGACGTTGTCTCAACACAGTTAAATTCTTTACCAACAAATCAATTTTCTTTCGGTTTTCTCTGCGGACAATCGACGAGATCTGAACGAGATTATATTCATTACATAATCGATGGTGTCACATCGAAACAAACTGACATCGATTCGTTTTTTGTTTCATCACCAACGAATAAAGATTCGACGAATAATGAGCTGTGGGCGAAGATTATTGAAATCACGTCGTCATTGTGTGCCGGTGTTTCGATCATTGGTTTTTATTGTCGAGCCAAAGCCGATGCATTGAAATCAACGAATTTTACATTGAAAATTCGACGACTTTTTGAAATTCTTCAAACAGCTCTTCGAACTTATTCATCGTGGAGTTTAACTCAATCATCGCATAGAATTTTACTACAATCAGAAATCGGCAGTGGAGCAAATAAATGGCTCGTTAAAACGATGGATATGAGCTCGGATAATGTTCATTTTCGGCCAGTAGAAATGAAGACTTACGATAGTTCGACAAGTCCAATGTGGTGTATGACAACAATGATTCCGCTTCAATTCAATGTTTGGCTCAGTTCGATAAACATAAACGATGATAAAAATATAAAATTGATTGAAAATCAATTCGAAGAACAGTGGAAACAATATATCGACACTCTAAAAGTAAATTTCCATTCAGTTGAAAAAGAAATTCGAGTTTTTTTTTCGAAATTATTCAGGAAAGTCTTCTATTGATGGACAATCGTTTAATTCCATTAGATAATTTCAAGTTACCTTCAAAAACCAGTAGTGATTCCGTGGATATTCAATGGCTTTCATCGATTGATTCGTTCAGTTCTTCGACTGACAACTCAAACGAGAATCGTTTATGTTTCAAATTCGACGGCGGTGTTAGTCTTCGATTTTTCACTTGTCATTCGGACACAACAGGCAATGATATTCGAGAATATTTTCTCGAAGATCTCTTTCGTTCGATGCTGATTCGTTTGAATTTAGCTTTGATTAATTCCGAATCATCGAATGAAACAACAACGAATTTGAATAAACTCATTTTACCACGTCGTGTTTTTATCAATCGACCTGTTTTTATATCCGCCTATCAACTTGTTCATGAAACATTGTCAATGGTGACTGAATCGTTTCAAGAGAATTTCAAAATCAATTCGATTTTAGAAGATGATTTAGAAGCTGCTGAAGAATTTCCACCGGAAGTAACTAAAGACGAACGAGACAAACGGTTCAATACGAATATAAATAAAGACGAAGCCGGGAGTCAACTGAAAACGAAACTCAGTTTCTATCGAAATTTAGTCGCAATTGTTGAGGAATATGTCGGTCAAGGCAATGGAACATTAACGTTTTTACTTATTTCGATACTTGTTCTTCTGATTAGTATTATGATAAGACTTTTTACTTAATCATTCGTTTTTAAAAGCAAAATACATTCGTTCATTCATTGTTGACCTGAGAAAATTTCAATTTAACTTTTTTTTATATGAAGTAGAATTTACTCAGACTTTTCCGGTGAGCAACAGACTGTTTTTTTTATCATAACGGAAATACTTTAATGGTCACTGATGTTGAATTTATACATAGAATGGATAAGAAGATTACATCATCACGATGAACGTGAACAATCTTAAATATATGGTTTCATATCAGCAAACATTTGACCTCTCTCTTTTGTTAACTGATTCATCAATATAAATGACGTGTTTCATGCTGATTGAAATCTAATGACTAGATTTAACACTCATACTTGACATTTGTTTTTTTTATTCATCAATTCCACTCATGTCAATATCTATCTATATAACCGAAAAAAAAGAGTCGTTAAATCTTTGTTTAATGTCAATTATATCATGTTGAATAAGATTGATAATCGTTGTCATCACAACGTTGATATATGAGTTATATAGGAAAAAAAAAGTTCTTATTAAGATATTAATAATAAACAAGTTAATAAACTTATATATTTGTCCATCACGGTTGATATTTTGACATAAAAACGATTTCTGGAGAGAATCTTTTGCAAGGACGTGTCGTCTATCGGGACAATTATATGGCTGTTCGTCAACCTTGGTGTTCTATATAGGTACTAGCGTTTGCCTGTTTAGTTGTGTTTGTTAGTGGCAACTCATTCTTTTTCTCTTTTCCTTTCTTTTCGTTCTGTTAGATTTTTTTTCTTCTTCTTCTCTATATTCTCTTTATTCATTGTAATAACTAGAAAAAAAAGCCACAGAGTCTGTGTGTGTGTGTGCTGTTGCTTTATCTCAAACGTCTTACAACAGCGCTATCAGACGACAAAAAACTATTTTTTGCGTGTGTAAACCAAGAAGAAAAAAACTCTCTCGAACCAACTCAATTCCTCTTCGTCGTGCTTTTTTTTCTTCTTTTGCCATGTGCAGTCAGTTTAGTTGTGCGCGTCCAAAAAGAAACCACAAATTTTAAGAGACTGATTTACATTAATGAAACAGCAATGACTAAACAAAATTCTATTTAAATGCATTTCGATACAAGGTTATTCATCCAGATTTATTTCCTAATTTATCAATTCATCCTCTGTTTATGTCAATATTCCGATGATCAAAGTTATTTATCCTTAATCGAATTTAACCGTGGTGGTCCATCGACAAATCTAATTTTTTCATCGCCTCACGGTGGTTTTCTTGGTGCTAATTTAACATCAAAAAAAGGAACGAAATCACCCTCGAACACCATTCCCATCGCACCATTAATACAATTGCCTATTGGCGGTTGTTACAACAATACATTAGATCGTTGCGTCTACACACTACGAGATTGTCTACGATCCGATGATGATAGTGATCAAGGCAAAATCTCGTTTCATCCCGATGCTCGATGTATCATCGATCGTAGTTCGACATCTGCGATGTACTCGTTAACTAAAGCGATTGCTGAAACATTTTCGCTACAGTATCGTCCGTTTAGTATTTTGAATAAACTAACTCGGCAATATGTCGATCCGGCTGAAGATTTACTTGCAGGAACATTTTTACAAGAAAGTTCGACGCGTGTATATATGGATTATCATCGTTTGATTGCCATGGCTAAAGAAGCGATTCGTCCATCAACACGTGGTCTTTTCATTGAATTTGTATTTCATAAACATTCACAAACTGTACAACTTGGCTATGGCATCGATTCGACTCGTTCAATCAATATAAATAAATTAACTGAATCGACAATTCCTGATTTAATATCTCGTTTAGGTTCGAATATTATCAAAGGAAACCGATCGTTTAGTTATTTTCTTCATCGAAACGGTTTTCAACACGTCATTCCATTAGAACAAACACGTCAAACTGAACATCGTTTAGCAACATATTCGACTCGTTCGCATGCCGATCAACGGTTCAATGCCATTTTATTTTCGTATCCTATCGAACGTTTAAGAACTCATACGATTAAAATGGAAGCTATGCGTATTGCCAAGGCCATTGAACAATTCATTCAAATAAATAATATCAGATCTCATTCATCATCATCGTTTACATCGAAGAATTCTCTAATCGTATTTCTTGTTATTCATGTCGCAATTTTTCTTTGTCCAACGTAATCGTTTTTGACATGTGTGTGCTATGCTCTTTTTTTCTTTTCGTTTTGTATTGTAATAAAGAAAAGAAGAAGAAGAAGAAGAAGAGAGAGGAAGTATCAATAACAACTCATCGATGAACTTTGCTTTGATTAAGTTTGAAAAAAAATGTGATTTTTTTATCAATCTGAGCACAGCTGGAAATCGATGACAAGGAAAAGCAGATGGTCACTATGTAGAAAATGACCAGCTGTGACATAACACTCATTTTGTTCATTAAATACGAAATAGTTTCTTTTTTTATAGTTATTATAATTGTACATAGAAATTGATTTTCAATCGATTGACAAAAAAGAAAAGAGGAAGACAACTGTTCTCTGTGCGTTCGCACATACATACACTCGGTTCGAAATATTCTATCTGACAAAAGAAAAGTAAAATTAAAAACAACAAAGTTAATTCATCTTTTCATTGCTGCATATCTCTCCGAATGGGCAATTGAAGACATTACATGTAGCACATTTAAACGGCACTGTATAAAATAGAGTAATTAAAACAATGAACAAGACAATTGTGCTCGCTAATGATGCTGTTACAACGACAAGATGACGAATATTTTTCTTGTAATTAACATCAGGAAAAACGATCATATTCAACATAAAACCAATAACAAACCCGAAGCATTGAGAGTAATTATCAAGCAGAGGTAATAAACCAATCGAAAAAAGAGAGAATACGCAAATAACTATCTTGAAAAATGGGATCCATGGCCGTTTTAATGAACGCCAACCAAGAAATAACTCGCTTAGATAACAAGCAAGTATAGCTGCTTGACCGCCACCCGGTCCAACTTGAATCGAATCACGTAAGAACAAAGCACTTGCTAAACTACCAACAAAACCCGAAACTATATAAATAATCATCACACGAACGCATCCAGCGAGTTTTTCTAATGGACGCATGATTGTATATTGAAAAATAATCGTTATGAGCAAATGAATTAAACTAAAACAATAAGATTCACTTGTTTCAAAGGAATGTACGTATATGCGGATTGTTTACCCGGCATGAATGAAAATAACTGTCCAAAACCGATAAACTTGGTCAGGTAAACGAGCTGAAATTCGAGAGAAAAATTCTCATTGACAAAAAAACAAACATCGGTATGAATAATTACCAACGAAGAATTCTAACATTCCGCAAACACTTTGAATACAATCGACCTAAGCGAAATCTTGTTTTATTCAGCGATTGTCTTCGAATATGTGTGTGTCTTACTTGTGAGCAGAGATGTGCATGTGGATGATAGATTCCACGTCGACGACGACAATCATCCTTCGATGTCAATACACAATCGCCTAAGATTCCAGTACAACAAGGTCTCGCTGAAACAAACAATTAGCTTCTCAATAGAACGATCTTGTTTTTGTTCTAAGATTACCGATATTTGTACATTTCATGTGAGGATAAAGAGAAATGTTATTTGCAATTCGACTCATATCTTGTTCGAGACATATAGGCCATTTAGCAGCAGTCGGAGACCATTTCCAAACTTCTGAATTGACTTCAATCGATGACCATGAGAGATCATCTTCTTGTCGTACATTATCAATTAATTTTTTCGTACAAGTCCTTCAAATCAAATCAAATTTCATCAAAATCTTCTTTCTTCTGTCCTACTCAGGTGTCAATCCGCAAACAGCTGGATAGACGACATTATTTCGACTCGTTGAATTTCGTTTTCTCAATGGTGTTCGATGCCATGACAAATGTGATCGTGGCTAAAACGATTCATAAATATATATATATATATGGATTCATTTCGAAATCGATTTTCATTGTTGACATACAAGACATTGTTGAGGTAATGTTTGCATACAACGTTCGGTTGTTGAATCAATACAACAACCGGATAATGCTTCTAATCGTACTTGTTTCTCATATCGATTTATAACTTCATCATGTGTACGAATACACGGAGTATATTTCGCTCCCAATCGAATTAAATCCGATGGATACGGTCCAAACCATATATTTGTTGTCAAATCAGTTCGTTGTTGTTCGTAGAATGAAGCATTGATCTGTATACGAAAAAATGTTTTTCAAGAGAAACTTGTCTGTTGAGAAATTACTGATAAATTTGATGTCATGGGAGCGTAACCATAAACCAGTAAGGATACAGAACAAACAAGTATTTGAACAAATGTTATCCAATAAGTGAAATAAGGACGATGTGAACGGTAGGATTCCTGAATTTCGACTAGTTTCTTCTGATTTTGTTTAGTTGACTTTTTAGTTGACGGTGAATAACGATTTTCAATAGAAGCTAAATATAAAAGCAACTTTCCATTTGAAAAAGAATAATAATATTAATCAATTACGCTGTAACGGAGGCACAACGACGGTCGCTGTTGGAACTATTTCATTATCAGTAGTTATTTCATGGTCGACTTCATCGTCCGTCTCTGGTTTTAAATCTTCATGAACACCTTTGACACTCACATTAGTTGAATGATCACGATCATTTTCTTCATTTTCATGCTATTGATAAACAAATAAATAAATGTCACATATTGTTATTCATCTAGTTACTTCTTCGATTGATGTCGATGCACGCACTGTTTTCGTACGCACTGCTTCATCAGCCTTGAATTAAAAATTCAAATTCTTAACAAAGAATAAGCAATCAATCATAATTTACCGAGAGTAAATTTCGAACACCAGTCATAGCCATGCCGAAAATCGATTCACGTTTAGTATTCAATGCTTCTGAATCGATATGGCTGACCGAAGATGTTTGTGACCCCGGGATAATCGGCCTAGATTCATCGATTTCATGAGAAAAATATTTCATTTGTTTGTTCTTTACTTTTGCTCGAGATCAGTTCCTTGTTCACTAACACCGATTTGATCAGCAACTTCATCTTTCAATTCGCCACCGAACATACTGTATTTACTAAGGAAATTGTAACGTCTTTGCTGCCAATTCTCCTTGTGAACAGCAGGTGCAGCAGCATTGGCTAGAAGTGGGCTGGCGTTCAACTGCATAACACTAAACAAAATCGAAATCTTTTCGATTAAAAAAACAAAAAGCCAAAGCCGATTTTCTCTCTAATAAGAAAAACATGAATTTCTATTTTTATCTACCGATCACGTCGATTGACTTGTTCGGAAACAGTTCGTCTTTTTCTCACGGGGACTATCGTTGCATTGCCTGTAGGTAGTTGTCGAAGCATTAATCCGTTCGATGGCAATGGTATTTGCGACAAAAGTCGTTTTGTTCGCCTCATTGCTGATGACGAATCTTCGATGGATTTGTCCTTTTCATCGTTATTGTCAGACAACATTTTTGAAATCAAATATCAGTAGAAAAGCAAAATGTGCGAGAAACGGAAAAAATAATGTTAAAATATTAAAGGATTAATCCGTTTATGTCGTCTGGAAAGATAGAAATAAATTCGAATAAGTTCTTATTCTTGATCGTGACAGAAAAAGAAAAGAAACGAGGAATGATTATTCTCGGCAGACATTCATGAATATCGATAGAAAAAAAGAACTTGTAAGTAGCTGTCTTTTCAAGTTTTTTATATAAAATTAAAGAAATCGATAGGAAATGAGATTTTCTGATGAATAGTAATATTGACAAGAAAGGAGGTGTAAACATGCGCTTCTTTTCGTAGATCTCAGATAAGATAAGATGCATGAACTTGACAGATCGTAAAAGAGAAAAAAAAGATTCTTTCTTTGTAGAATAACCGATGAAAACAGAGTCGTAAGTTGTGCGCTAGTAGCATCATTCTCGGAATCGTAATGATACTACTTCGTATAAACAACTGATAGTTCTGGCTTTTTTCCTTTTCCTTCTCTATCATTCATCAGTAAAAAAACGAGAAACTACTCCTAGTAGCAGAGCCGATGTTAGTTAAGAACTTCTCACCTTTGTGATTTTTTTATTCTCGTATGCCGATGGAGAATTGTTGGAGCAGATGATGACAAAAATAAGTAATCATCTATATTATCCATCGTATATTACGTTCGATGAAAAAAAAACAATCAAGTAGCAGTGTCTTATCAACGACCGATCACTTATGTAGTTCTATCGACAGATTAAGTTACTCAGATAAGTTTTTTTTTGTCTTCTTCATATTGATAAAGTGATAAATAGACGTGTAATAAGATGAACAAGGTATTATTTCTTTTCTTTTTCTGGAGGCTCGTCAAAATAAGGTATCCTGTGTTCATTTATCGGAAATGATGTAAGACAACTATTTTTTTTATCTAATCGTTCTGTTCATTTGATTATATTAATTGAAGATATGTCAAAGGAAATAAATCGAAGAAAAGCTTACCGTTTTGTTAAATTATACCATCCGATTGGCTCATTAGTAGCTGCTGTTGGTGGTGGTGTTAATGTTGACGTCGGCGTAACAGGTGTTCTTTCACGTTCAAGAACTCCTTCGACAGCTAAATGCCATAATTGTCGACCACGAGATGGATTTGATCTCACATTTTCACTTGTTATTGGACTACTTGGCGACGAAAACGATTCTCGTTGTTGAGTAATCGTAGATGTTGTTTGTGGACGAGCTAAAAATATTTGCTACGGTTTTTTTTTCATTAAAAAATATTTCTAATCGATTACATTTTCGAGTTGAATGTCGCCTGACACGAGTTGTCTCATTATTAGCCATATATTTCAATTAAAAAAAAAGAATTTCTGACTGTCAAAGATATGTACTCGTTTTTTTTATGATATTTAAACGATCATAAAAAAAAACCTGAATGTAAATGTATTTATCCTCGATAAGAATAATCTATCAATTTTCTTGTAAAAGAATTTCTTTATCTATTATTTATTAACCTAATTGTATTCTAGTTCGATCGACATGCAGATGCATTTTCTCCGGGCAATATTACATGGACAAATTAGAACCAATCGTAAAGTATTGTAAAAGCAGAACGAACAGAACTGGTAGAATAGAGACATCCTTCAATCGTTCGTTCGTTCTTCCAGAGAAGCATGATTGAAGTACATGACCTTGTTTGATGACATACATTTATATTTATTTATTTAAAAAAGTCGAATTAAATCATAATGACATTTGTAAATACTTGGGGACAGAAGAAATTTCGCAAATCTAACTTGAACAGTTGTCTATGTGTTCATATGCCAATTTTTCGGACAGGTCTCTCTAAAACCGACGTTCTTTTAGCTACAACACAAACAGTCACATATACAAACACGCAAAGTATTTTTTCAAATGTCTCTCCATACAGTCGAGGGAATAATAACTTTTACCTAAGTTATTCAACTAAAATTGAAATTTCAAATAAGATATCGGTTAACTTCGTTCACATCCTAATCTCTCACATATTTATTAATATAAAACAAAAATCAGAAATTATCAGCAAGCTTTTTATAAACTAAACTAGAAGCATATTTCCAAAATTCGCCTTTTCTCCAACAGTTTTTTCAGCAACTTTTCATTTTTCACTCCAATTCGATTACCTGAGAGGTTGAGTTTGGTGAGTGTCTATCATAGAAAGCAAAGACTGGTGATTGAAGTGAAAAAAATAGATGTGTATCTAACATGATTTATTTCTAACGCTTGACCAATTGATTGTGCACCGTCAGCTCCGATTTCATTGTCCGAGAGGTTGAGTTTGGTAAGTGTCTGCAATAAATATAAACAAATTCTAAAAGAAGTGAATCAAATAAATGTGTATCTAACGTAATTTATTTCTAATGCTTTCGCAATTATTTGTGCACCTGCATCTCTGAGTTCATTGCCTCTGAGGTTAAGTGTGGTGAGTGTCTGGACAAATTATAAAACACCGGTGATAGAAGTGGAAACATAAAATTTGTATCTAACTTGATTTCTCTCTAACGCTTGGCCAATTACTTGTGCACCTGTATTTTCCATTTGATTCTCTTCGAGATTGAGTGTGGTGAGTGTCTGTCGTAGAAAGAAAAGACTGGTGATAGAAGCGAAAGAATTAAATTTGTATCCAACTTGATTTATTTGTAACGCTTCACCAATTGCTTGTGCACCTTCAGCTCCGATTTGATTCAATTTGAGGTTTAGCACGGTAAGTGTCTGTCATAAAAAGAAAAGACTGGTGATTGAAATGAAAAAATTAAATGGTTATTTAACCTTATTTATTTTTAATGCTTGACTAATTGATTGTGCACCATCAACTTCGATTTCATTCTCCGAGAGGTTCAGCTTGGTGAGTGTCTGCACTAAATATAGAAGACTGACGAAATTATACATGTATCTAACCTGATTTCTTTCTAATGCTTTAGCAATTATTTGTGCACCTGCATCTCTGAGTTCATTGCCTCTAAGGTTGAGTGTGATGAGCGTCTGTAAAAATTATAAAAGACTGGTGATAGAAGCGAAAAAATGATATCTTTGTCTAACTTGATTTCTTTCTAATGCTTGGCCAATTGCTTGTGCACCTGCATCTTCCATTTGATTCCCTTCGAGATTGAGCGTGGTGAGTGTCTGTGATAGAAAGAAAAGACTGATGATAGAAGTGAAAGAATTAAATTTGTATCCAACTTGATTCGTTTCTAATGCTCGACCAAGTGATCGTGCCCCTTCAGCTCCGATTTGATTCCATTTGAGGTTTAGCGCGGTGAGTGTCTGTCATAGAAAGAAAAGACTGCTGATAAAAGTGAATAAATTAAATGTATATCTGACCTTATTTATTTGTAGTGCATGACTAATGGATTCTGCACCTTCATCTCCGATTTCATTCCATCTGAGATTTAGCGTGGTCAGTGTCTGTAATAAATACAGAAGAATGCTGATAGAAGTCGAACAAATTAAATGTGTATCTAACCTGATTTCTCTCTAATGCTTGACCAATCGATTGTGCACCTCTAACTCCGATTTGATTCTGTTCGAGGTCGAGTGTGGTGAGCGTCTGTCATGCAAAGAAAAAATTCGTGATAGAAGTGATAACATTAAATATGTATCTAACCTGATTTCTTGCTAACCCTTGCCCAATCGCCTGTGCACCTTCATATCCTATTTGATTCTCTGAGAGGCTGAGTGTGGTGAGTGCCTATCATAAATAAACAAGATTGGTGATAGAAATCGAAAAATTAAACTTTTATCTAACTTGATTTCTTTCCAATGCTTGACCAATTGCTTGTGCACCTGTATCTCGAATTCCATTTCGTTCGAGGTTGAGCGTGGTAAGCGTCTGTAATAAATATAGAAGACTGACGATAGAACTGACGAAATTATATATGTATCTAACCTGATTTATTTCTAATGCTTGACCAACTACCTGTGCACCTGCATCTTTTACTTGATTCCCTTCGAGGTTGAGTGTGGTGAGTGTCTGTCATAGAAAGTAAAGACTGGTGATAGAAGTGAAAAAAAATAAATGTGTATCTAACATGATTTATTTCTAATCCTTTAGCAATAGCTTGTGCATCTTCAGCCCCGATTTCATTCCGTTCGAGGTAGAGTCTGTTGAGTGTCTGTAATAAATATAGAAGAATGCTGAGAGAAGTGAACAAATGAAATGTGTATCTAACCTTATTTATTTGTAGTGCATGGCCAATTGTTTGTGCACCCTGAGCTCCGATTTCATTCCATTTGAGGTAGAGTGTGGTAAGTGTCTGTATTAAAATGGAAATACTGATGATAGAAATGAAAAAAATAGATCTTTATCTAACCTGATTGCTTTCCAATGCTTGACCAATTGCTTGTGCACCTGCATCTTTGATTTGATTCCCTTCGAGGTTGAGTATAGCGAGTGTCTGTAATAGATATAAAACAATGCTGATGGTAGTGAGAAAATAAAATGTGTATATAACTTGGTTTCTTGCTAATCCTTGAGCAATTGCTTGTGCACCTGCATCTTTGATTTGATTCCGTTCAAGGTTGAGTGTGGTGAGTGTCTGTCATGGAAACAAACGGCTGGTGATAGAAGTAAAAAATTAAATTTGTATCTAACTTGATTTGTTTCTAATGCTTGACCAATTGTTTGTGCTTCTTCATCTCCGATTTGATTGTATTTGAAGTCGAGTGTGGTGAATGTCTATGCATAATAGAGTGTGGATTCGGTGTAGGAAATACGTTATGCGATTAGTCTAGTTTACTTGAAATCGTTGATAAGAATTCAGAATTGCATTGAATCTTTGACACACGTTGCTTGTGGATAGGAATAATTCCTTTTCAGTTAAATGATCAAATATACGATAGATAATGTCGATGGGAAGTGTATTCAATGATGAAGACATGGTTCGTTGAATCCTAATTAAATATTATAGATAGATTTAATGTTTTTGAAGAGCGAAAGAATATATTGGATATAGAAAAATTGATATCTCAGAGTTAAACGATGTAGATAAATCGTATAGTTACATATATAGTTGTCGTCAATTTCGCTGGAGAAATATGTTAACTCATTTGAAAACGATCATTGTTATTTTTCACGGAATAATTGTCTGAAATCTGAAATAATGCCTACTGTCGTGAATGTAAGTGGTAGAGTAAAATGTGTGAAATATTTTACTCGCTGCAAGTTCTCAGTCTTGTGTAAATATTTGATGAATGGTTACATAGTAATGAGAAAAGAGAAAAATTTATTTGAAAGTATTGGAGAGAGTGAAGAAGTGAAAATATTACGATTCGTTTCAGGGACATTAGTTGGATGAGTCATACATACGACGGTTTGTTTTAGTGTTGTACATGATAACAACATATAAAAGTACAATTTACCATTTTCTTTCATGACGTCTACTGAACGAGAACAGTAAAGTGATTGATGATATCGAATATTTGTCGATCTTGGCTGATCATCATATTAAACATCAAGTCTTAGTACATGACGCCTTTTCTTGGACGCAAAAATGGGGTTCTATACATACATTTTACGTTAAAATATTAGGTTCACAGAGTATTGCTTACAGTGCAGCTGCTCTGCTTGGTAAAATGCTTGAACAGGATGCTATTGCAATTTATCATCCTATCACCGAAGACGAAGAAGATTCCGCCAATTTTCATCAATATTTCACGATTTACTCTGATGGTGTTGTTTCAAATGAGATGATTTTACAGATTATCAAAGAAGTCTGTGAACACTTTCCAGATTTATCCGGACAACTCGATATATCAGGACAATTAATTGAATTTCATGATTTCTATTCAACATTCAAAGGAACAAATAAGCATATCGAAGAAATTTTAAACGACAATTTCCCGGAAACATTTCGAGTTGAAACACAACTTTCAAAAAGTACCGTTCTTTAAAGTTTATAGTTTCTTTATTTTTATTTCGCGAAAAACAAAATATTTTCTAGATAAACATATTCAAATCTGACTGAATATAAAACTATTACGAATTTGTTGATGTTCCAACAAGATCAACCGCTGTATTGAAAAGATTAATTGGACTTCGTCCATCAGTAATCAAAGTTGATTTTATACCCAATGCTTGCAAAAGTTTAACTTGATTATCAGGTCCACTTGTAGCAATAGCTTGAATTGTTTGAGGACCAATAGCCGAGACATGTTCTTTGAATTCTCCTATTTCGATTTCAGCTAAACGTCTGGCTTTTTCAATTTCTAAGTCACTGATCAATTTTCCATAGGATAATTCTAATTGACGAGCTTGAGTCAAACGATAGATTTCCATATCATTTTCAATTTTTGCTGCTTGAGCACGAAGTGTTGCTAAACGAGAAAGAAAAATCAATCACATCGAGCTTTTGCAAACCATTGGCCAATTACCTTGTTCAACAGCAGTTTCACCTTCGATTTTAGCAGCTTCAGCTCGTGATTGAGCTTCGGCACGTGATTGACCTGTTGATTCGACAGCAGCTGATTGAGCTTGTAATTGCAAGAGATTTCGACGTTCTTTCTCAGCTATAAACAAACAATTCAACGATATAAAAAAAACAAAGTTCGACTAAAACTCTAGAAAATTTTACCTTCAGCTTCGTCGGTTATTTTTTGTCTTTCCAAATGACCTTTGGCTTCTTGTTCTGTTCGAGAAGCCATATGTCTACAAACAAATATCAATTGATCCTATTGAACTTCTCTATTTTTAATAAACATACTTCGCTTGAGCTTCTTGAGAACTGGTCGTGATCTCAATAGCTAATTGCACACTCTTTTGCAAAGCATCTCGTGTTCGTTGATCAACCGGTTCGACACTTTGAATATCGATCGATGTTAAAACGAGATTATTCTGTGGAAAGACCAATCGTTCTTTGACATGATGATTTTCATCAAGACCAAAGACTGATGTTCGAATAATCTTCGCTGAATTCTTATGAAAATCATCGAATGAAATTGCTGCAACAGCACCACGAATTTTCGCAGCAATTGCTTTGCAAAAATCGCCGATAAAATCAGGCACGGAGAATAATTTAGCAACTTCTTTCGTATCATTTCGATCGGTGATTTCGAAATGCCAATTGTAGGATAAACGAAGTGACAATCGAGCATGATCACTCGATTCAATTGTGACGATATCACTGGAAAATTCCGGACCGAGTAAAAGACAAATTGCTCGAATTTTATTTGGTAATTTCGGTTTTTCACCCGAGAGATTGAGAACTGTAAATTGTTCATCAGGTCCTAACATAACCAATTCAGGACCGAAGACAATTCGTGCTTTCTTAGCTTTATAATCATAGATTTGTACACAAGCATTGTGTGGAACACGATAGGTGACGACTTTAGATTTATTTCTCGGTGGAATTGTTGTCGATGATGATTGATTTTTGTCTTCGAAATGTCGAGGATCTAACACGAGTAATTGTTCGACTTGATTTGGCAAATCTTTTTCCCAGAGTTCTTCGTTTTCAGTTAGTAAATAAGTTTTACCAATAACTGAACGAATTTTACCAGTTTTAACGTCTCGAACATAGATGCCTTCGTTGACATCCAAAGGAATCGCTTTTCGACGAAGAACAACATCAGCTTCGACAGCTGGAATGTAATCTTTCGGACCACGAATCATCCAACGATCACCGGGATTACGAACGGTTTTCTAAGAAAATCAAAATCAAGGCATAAAAATTTCAAAATCGAACAAACAAAAAACTCACATCATCTTCTTTAAACGATTCAATACAACGAAGAATCAATCCTTCATCTTCTCCAAGTACATAAACATTCTGAATACCATTCGCTAATTTTTCACCCGGTTGTAAGAAGAAACATTTTTCTCCTTGAACAAGTTTCTTTTTACCAAGTTGAGGTTTACCATCTCGACCAACAGGATCAAGAATAACACAGTACTGTCGAGAATTTAAAACGGTAACTGACACAACACCAACAACTTCTTCATAAACATCAGGAATATACGTTTCAGCATCACTTGCATAGACTAACCATTCTTCACCATGAAGATGTTTACGTTTCAATGAATCGGTAAATGTTCGTAATGCTCGAACATGAAGTGCTTGTTTATCAGTTAGAACGTAGGCTTTAACAATCGAAACAACTTCTTCATAAGCTAATGGTAAATACGAACCATTCGTTCGATTTAACCATTCTTCGCCGGTTTCACGTTCGATTCCATCTCGATCGATCATTTCTTTTTTCGCTCGTAAACGAACGGCTTCATTCGGTTTAAGAATAACAGCTTTGATTTGTTCTTCAACGCTGACTTCTTTTCGAGGAAAATATGTTCCAGGTCCATAGAAAAGAAATTCATCGCCAGCACGAATCTGTTCATTTTCTTCGTTAACAAAATCCAAAACAGCACGAAGACGTAATGCACAATTAGGCTCGATGACTTTCAATGGTGTGACTGTTTGCTTGAGAATCTCTCCTGGATAGAGTGGAAATGGTTCTTGTGCAAAACGAATATCCACATCTGAATGTAATAATTTGACTTGGCCATGTTTATCAGTTAGAATTTGACCGTTCTTGTCTCGAACAGCCGGATTTTCAATGACACAATAATGTCGCGGTCTAAAAAAACACTCAAAAGATTAGAAAAAACAAAAAATTCATTGGCTTCGGTTTAGCATACGGAATGATTAACATTCGTTCAGGTCCAAGAAGAACTTTCTCATGATCTTGTCGGACAAATGTCTTGGGACCGATTTCAATTCGCGTAACATTTGTATTTTGATCGAGTACATGAATATAATGAAACGGTGCAATACGATAAACTAAAAATGCGTAAATGTACTTATCAACAAAAAAACAATCTTCGAATAATTCTTACCACCATTAGAAGAATGCTTGAATTCGCTCATATTTATGTTTCGTGAAAAAAAATGATTCTCGAACGTCGAATGAAAAAAGAATGCTCGCTTTTATACGCCGAAGAATGTCGACATAGCAGAGAAATAAAAGTTTTCAATCGAGTTGTGAAATTTTCACGTCTGTGTGATAATACTCAAACGTTGATGATGTCGCCATCGAATGCAAGAATAGAAAAGAAAGAGAATTACGAAATCGACCTTCCTTTTAGACTTTGTAAATGAATAAATAATTTATTTTTTAGCAGCAACAAAAAAAAAGAAGGCTATTATAACGATATAATAAAAACAAAATTCGTTGATTTCATCCAAACGAAGAAAACATGTTCACATGTATCATTTAGACTTCTCTCCAAGTGAGAATAGTTGGAGGTTCATTTTTTACTACGACTGATTTCTTCTCTCGATCGTGTCCTTCATTGTACAGGATCACGCCAAGTATCACAATAAATGTCCCAACGCCGCTTAAAAATGTCACAGGATTATGAAATATAAGTACGGATAACCAGATTAACAACGCTCGTTTGACCGTATTTGCTACACTAGATTTTCATTTTTTGAAAAAAAGAAAGAAACATCTCGTTTTTTAATTCAATACTTTTTCTCTCGAGCTTTACCTATGTGTTATCGGAGATATGTAAGCCATAATGCCAAAAGCTGCAACAGATTGGATATGATACATAACACCATTAAAAACATATAACCAAAACAGTTGACCAGATGTCATTTGTAATGCGACAGGCACGTCAACATAATAGATCAGCAATGGTATTTGAAAAGCACAGGCAAGTAGACTAGCCCAAAATTGTAATTCAATTGCCGAATAACGGTAATGTTCGTCACTGATTAAGATTTTCGAATAAACATTTTGTAAACTAAAAAAACAGTATTACTATGTGTGTGTCTTTTTTTCTTATTCGATTTAATTTACCAATCGAAAATATTCGTTCCTAAGGCGCATAAAAATCCGAATAGATTGAAACTTAATTCAAACGAACTACATAAGCAAAGACCTAATGTAATTGGTATCATCGAAAATTTCGTCCAACAATCTTAAAAAAAACAACAAAAACGTATGTTCGTTTTAAGAAAAAAAAAGACAATCCTATTTTTCGTACTTGTTCGTTCTTTTAAAATAATTCGACTAATTAAAACCGTAAATAACGGCGACGATGATTTAATCGTGGCAACAAATGAAACAGCTATATATTTCAATGCAATTAAACCTAAAACAATTGTCACACATCGAAATGCACCAATATAGGCCATATCACGACATATAACTTTCATAAATGCAGCATTCTTAAACAATGGATTAGGAGTTTTATTCCAAAAATATAACTGAATAAAACCGCTAACAACTGATATAACAAGTTGATTCGTTCCTGAAGTAAACAAAACTCGAAATCTGTATTATTGTAAGAAACAAAAAAACAGATGACGTACCCAATGAAAAAGCATCACCGTTGAAATGACTTAGGATGTATTTATTCGAAAACAATGTTGCACCTGAAGTGACATACCAAGTGATTAACATGAATATAGCCATTGAATGATATAAGCCTTGCGGAACCTCCAAAAGGAGCCGTTCCGGTGAGAGTAAGACATTAGCTTTCTCTGGTAGAATTTCTGTTAGACGCATCAGAGTAATTTAATTATCATTTTCCAGTAGCAAAATATTCGACAATCAAATAAAATTCAAATGAAGAAAAAAACAGAAGGCCTTGTCTAGAAATAATCACTCAGTCAGTCGTAATAATAATCGTGCGAATCTGTTTTTGATTGGTTATTTCTTACAGGCAATCGTCTATGTGCTGAAGAGATGGTGTGACATGATACAATAGTGGTAATGGTAAAAAGAATATGCTATTCATTGAATATTATTTATCAGTTTGAAAGAACGAAGTACTTTATAATCATGCCAATAATTACGAACTAGTATCGTGTGAGAGTTTAATTATCAATAGTTCAACGTCTCCGGCTGTTCTCATCGGGAGAATTTTCTCGCATAGAGAGATGTCAAAAGGTTGTAAAGAAAAACTAGAGCATAACAAATTCGAAAGTCAATAAGTTGTTATTTAAACGCCATCGTTAACATGTCATTCATCTGAAAATAGAGTCGATTTTTCTTGTAAGTTGACACTATGTGAATAAGTTCATTGAGAATTTTTCATAATAATAGTATTTTTTTAAAGAAAACAAATGCATTCGAATCATTATCTCGAGTACAGATTATTTACGTGAATAATAAAAATCTTGAATTTTGTCCTCTTCAAGACAAACCTTCCTTCAATAGCATCACGCTAGAATTACGTAGATATTTTTTCATGCAAAAACACATCGATCTCATAATTATTATACATAGACATTAACGATTGTATAATCGAGTTTATTTTTAACATTTCAATCACTAATCAATCGAGTGAGTTATATTTTATTTATCAGAAATCAAATAATCATACGTCAATGAATCTTTCGAACATATGGATATTGTCGAGAAAAACAAAATTAACAGACTTATTTCAGTACCGAGAAATGTGTGGAAATTTAGATTTAACCTCCGAGATCGCCCACAGAGCATTAGTTACAAATAGAAAGCCTGATAGATAGCTGTTAAAATGTTCGACATAAAGAAGGAAAAGAGCATTAGTGATGCCGTCGTGTCTTACACTTAATTCCGAGTGCTTTCTCGAGGTCGTTAAAAATTTTTATAGAAAAAGTACATAGTTAAAGTTCTCCATGTTTTTGTTGTCATTCTTAATATTTTAATTTGTTATTGAAGTTTAGACGTCATTGATGAAAAATAAACCATTAGATTTGTTTTCTTTTGGCACTAAAGCATACTTCTAGGTTAATCAGTTTAAAACAACATATACTATTGAACTGCAATTTAGTTCAAAATGCAAATTTAGCTAAATATAGGCCGTTGCAACGGCATGCCTATTGTCAAGTATAGCAAAAACGATGAAGTTGTGATTTTCTTTCGATGAGATTTACCAGAGTTTAATCACACAAAAGTGCCCTTGCCAATGATTGATGCAGAGAGACAAAATAGGAAATTTATTTATGCACTCGTTCAAGAAGTCTGCTATATTTTTTCTTAATCATTTCCTCAATGTTAGAGTAGTTTATTTTCTTTTTATTGCTTTTCATAAAAGTCTATCAGTCAAGCGTTTTCTTTCTAATCGAACTCCACTGAATGAACCGTTATATAATAAATATTTATTTATTTGGCACTATTATCAGTTCGATAGTGAACGCATCATTTTATAGGTCAAGTAAGTTATGTTTTAGTTAAAAAAAACGCAGATACATAGATTAAAAATAGAAAGTATGTTATCAAAATAATTTCATAGAAAAAAAAAACGACAGAAAGAATGTATTTTCGACGTTTCATTTTCTTTCCATTCATTCGATAATTGAGTATATTAAAGTTAATTTCTATTTATTTTGATAATTACTTTCGAAAACCTGTTTTACACCGACTGACCTCGACATAGTTTTAATCCGATTAATTGAGATATCAAACTCGATCCTCTAATACCACTCATTTATAGATGATAACATTCCAAGTAATCTATATTTCCTTTCCGAAATCAACCTTCTCATTGAGAATAAGGAAACACGGTAGATTCGTCATGTTTCATGAAAAGATCATTAGATCGCTTTTATTAGTCACCTTTCGTTAACGGTACGTCGATTCTATATCTTCTTTACACTATGATATAAATATATAATTAATAAAAGCTTTTTTTTTCTTATTACATGTCAGTCGATTTTCCAATTGTCGTCATTGATAAATACCGTATCATTTTGCTCTTGACGATAGGGTAGACTAAATCCGATGAAATTATAGAGAAAAAGAAAAAAGGAAAAATAAATTTGAATACACTTGAATAAGGATTGAAGACGTATGTGCAGTTTTTCTCTTTTTTTTAAGTATTTTTAGATAAAAAAATATAACAAAGTACAAGTAGATCTCATCATATATGTGAAGGAAAATAATCCGAATTCGTTTTATACGACGTTTATTTTATTTTTAGATAGTTTCAATTTTCATTTGAAAGAAAAAAACGTCATTGAATGGCGTCTGCATTTAACAATTCAATCAATATATCATCATCTCCATTCATTCCCGTTTTAAACTTTTTTTTCAATCATATCTATCTTCTACTTCTCGTTATTGTCGGCTGCATTGGAAACACATTCGTCATAATTATTTTTGGTCAACGTGCATTTCGAACAACAATTCAATGTATCGGTTCAACCATGTCCGTCTATCCGTTTCTTTTCTATATGGCCATATCAGATACATTGTATTTGTTCATTTTATTTTGTCTTTGGTTATCGAACTATATGAATGTTTTACATCGTCAAGGTATTTGTCAAATTACATTGTATCTAACTTATGTCTGTAATTTTATAAATGCGTATTATACGATCGCATTTACTGCTCAACGATTAATTGCAGTCATAAATCCAATTCGTGTCTCACATTTTCTCTCGTGGTATCGATCGCGATGTTTAGCATTGTCGATTATAATATTCGCTTGCGTGATCTACAGTTACATTCCATTTCTTGTTGGTATTGTTGGTGATAAATGTTTATCTTACGAAGAACGTCGATGGATAAATCAATATATGGATATAATTGATTGTATAATCGTATTTTTAATTCCGTATATTGTTATAATTACCATGAATACGATTATCGTTATATCGTTAAATCGTTTGAAATACGGTCGACAAGAATTTCTCTTTCAAAGTCAATTACAATTTCTAACACGACGTGAATTAACACGTCGAAATGCATCACGTAAAATGACGAAATTATTACTTACAGTATCGACTTCATATTTAATCATATGTGCACCATATGCATGTATTCATACATGGCGTTTATTAGCCGAACTACGTAAAGGTGAAAAGTCGATTTTAGTATCTCAATTAGAAACTTATGCTCATTTTATTTATCACACATCGTTTGCAATGAATTTCTATCTTTATATTGTATTTGGTTCGAAATTTCGACGAGAATTAAAACGAATTTACGCGAAAACTAAACAGAATTTATCTCATTACTTTCATGAAAAGAATTTCTTCGAACATGATAATCAATCGGAATTAACCGACAAACATTCGACATTAACTGTTGAATTTACATTTGACGCGGACACGAATGTTGTTCATTCTCATACGTCAAATACGTTGCTAAATTATTGTTGTTGTTGTCAGTATTCTTTGTAGACTAAACGAGACAAAATGAAGAAAAGAAATAGAGATACCTTTTTGTTTATCTTCTTCTACTTTTTTTTTCTATGTTCGTGTTGAATATATATATAAGCTTGAAAACGAAAAAAAAAGCCCGGTGTTATCATTCTTCACTTTTAATTTCGTTTTCTTTTCGACGAACTATGTTGCGTATGTTTTTTTTTGCTTTTTGAATAAAAAGAAAAAAAAGTCAAATGAATTTTCTTTCGCTTCAGGAGGTTTTACAAATTATGAAAAATTCTCCGAATGGAATGGAACAATAGATAATGGTTAAAGAAAAATAGATTTTTAATTGGAAATAAGATCGTTATAATGACTTTTGACTTATTTTATATTTAGAAGAAAATAATACAAATAAGTTCAATGATGAAGGTATTTCGTATAAAGGCAAATTAATTGGTAAGGCAAGAAGATAAAGATTAGCTACGAATTATAATGAAATATTTGATTAAGGAATGGAAGAATTACCCGTTGATCAAGATGAATCAACGTGTCGAGAAGCACTAAGTCGATTAAAAGCCAGTATACGCGTTCGCGGTGAGCACAAACAAAAAGTTCAATTAAATTTCTCGCTTAACGGAATCCAAATAATTGAAGGATTAAATAAAGTAAAAGAATAGAGTTCCTAGATTTCAATCTGATCCGACAATATTCATCATATTGAATTTCAGGTGGAACTTGTCCGACATTCAATACAAAGAATATCATATGTTTTGATGGATTCACAGGATGTACGAGTAATCGGATATATATTTAATACAAGCGATGGCCGACACCAGTTTTGGGCAATTAAAATGGAACGACCAGCACATTCGGCTGTACTCGTTCTAAAAGGTCTTTTCGATGAAATGTATCAACATGTAACCGAAGAAGAGAACAAAAAAAATGAGATAGCACAATCATCAGTAAGAAGTTTTTAGTCACTATTGTCAGGTTTTTTTCTTTTTATCAATGTACATCTATAGGCGTCGTTATTCGATGATACTTGGGGCGGTAATGTTAAAAAACCAATCTCATTACGAACTGAACAACAACAACAACAATTAAGTCCAGACACTGACCCCTGGGGTTACAGTGAACCTCCGGTATCCATCGAAAAGCCAGTTGTAACCGAAGATGTAAGTTTCATGTTTTTGAGTAATGACTTCCTTTTCAATAGGAAATCTTTGACTTTTAGTTGCCCATTCCTGTATTAAATATTCCTCCGCCTCCGCAATCACTAACACGACGATTAACAACTACTCAACCATCATATCCTATCAGTGATATCAACGATTTATTTCCTTCTGCTTTACCTTCATCTACTACGAATAATGAGATTCTTAATTCTTCAACTGTACCTCAAATTCAGGATACAACGAATGATTTAGATTTTTTTACTAATTCTTCTTCGAAATCAACTGAAAATACATCAGCAGATGATTTCTTTTTTTCCTAATTTCTATGTTTATATTCAAATAAAAATCTTCAACTGATAAGTTCTCATTCTAAAGTCTTAGTAACCCGAGTTAATCGTTTTTTTTTCATTTACTAATGAAAAGAACCTTTATACGAATCAAGGGTATCATTCATTCAATCAAGTGCACTCCCATATAATGATTCATCGATATGTATAGCATAGAAACACAAGTACAAAAAAACAACAACTGTACTTTTTTTTTCTCATCTACCTATATGATAGCTCTACGATTTATTGATGTTTTTATTGTAAGAGAAAAACAAACTCGAGTATATCACACTTGATTGCACATGAAGCAAACCATTTTTATCTACTCAACAGCAATAGATGCATCTATTTTGGATATTTGCACTTGTAGTTCTTTCTCAATCGACAATTTCATATCGATTGTTCGATGCCGAATTTATTCCTTTGATACGATTTGAATCGTCGAATGAAAATTCTATTGAAGACGATCCAAGCGATGTAGTCGATGTTGCTCTTTGGAATTACATCAATGAAATCGAACGAAAGCTAATGCCTACAATTACCGATTATTCAAGCGAAAAACAAGCTTGGAATTGGTATGAATGGCGTACACGTATAACCTTGAGATACTATCAAGTATAAATAAGTTCAATTTGAAAAAAATCAATCGTTCGAACACGAATTATTTTAGGTTTCTCAACTTCTTGATTTTAACTATAAAGTAAATATAACTAAAGAAAATCAACAAGCAATTGGCAATCAAAGTTTAATCACAGCACCGTTTTTCGACAGTGTCTATCCGTATGCTGTAAAATTTAACGCATCTCTTCAACAATCGACTGATACTGAATTGAAAAAGATTTTCGACGGTTTATGTCGACAATCAGTTCAACAAGATCCTGAATATGTTAAAAAAGTGAATCATTTAGCAACGGAATTACAAGATATTTATTCAGGAACTGTAGTTTGCGAAGAAACAGATAAAACGAAATGTTATCAATTGAGTCCCTACTTGGAACGAGTAATGCAACTCGAGAAAAACTATGATCGATTATTATGGGCATGGAAAGGTTGGCATGATAATTGCGGAAATCAAATTCGAAAAGATTATCTCGAATATATCGATTTATTGAGTGAAAACGTTCCAAAAGAACTTTATCAAAATTTAGCTGTAATAAATTTTTAAAAGAAAATTATTAAAACAGCAAAAAAAACATCTTTCGTTTTAGGATCAATGGATTTATGTTTATGATATGGGCAATTCAACGGTATTCGAACAAACTTTGGACGACATTCTCGAGCAAATTAAACCGTTGTATGAACAATTACATGCCTACGTTCGAGGACGTTTGTGTGAAATCTATCCAGGCAAATTCGATTGCAACGGATCGATTCCGGCTCATATACTCGGTGAGAGCATTTTTCTTTCGAATTTATTCACTTTTCTTGTCTTACCTATAGGAAGTATGTGGGCACAACAATGGCAAGATCGTTTAGACGATATTCTGCCGTATCCTGAGAGTCCACTTGTAAATTTAACGAAAATTCTCTATGAAAAAGGATACACCATTGATGATATGTACAAAGCAGCTGAGGGTTTCTTTACATCGATTAATCTCTATCCAATGTCGGACAAATTCTGGGCACGAAGTTTATTCGTCAAGCCAACTGATCGACAAGTTGTTTGCAATCCATCGGCATCCAATATGGAATTTCATGACGACTATCGAGTGAAGATTTGCACGGAAATCAACGATAATTATTATTATACAATTCATCATGAACTAGGTCATGTCGAATATTATATGTCCTACGAACATAAACAACCGTATCGATATCGACAAGGTGCTAACATCGCATTTCATGAAGCGATTGGCGATACAATTGGAATGTACGCGAGTATGTGTTTCGTAATAAAAAGCAGAAAGATTTTCAAATGAGATTTTTAGTTTCACCGACTCATTTCGTTAAATTGGGTTTTCTTAATGAAAGTGATATCGATTCGAAATATGAAATCAATTTTCTCATGCGAATGGCCATGCAGAAAGTCGCCTTTCTACCATTTGGTTATGCTTTAGACAAATACCGTTTTGCTCTATTTCGTAATGAAATCGATCGTCCGACCGAACTCAATAAACGCTGGTGGCAAATGCGTGTTCAATACGGTGGCATTCAAGCTCCTGTACCTCGCCATGACCCGGAAAATTTCGATCCCGGTGCTAAATATCACGTTCCAGCCAATGTACCCTATGCCAAATATTTTATTTCGCATATTCTTCAATTTCAATTTCATCGTGCTCTATGCCGATTACAGGGCGACACTGAACGCTTACATATGTGTGATATCTATGGAAATAAGTACGTTGGAAAACGATTCCGACGAATGTTGGCTTTGGGTTCGTCGAAACGTTGGCCAGATGTATTGAAAACATTGACCGATGAAACTCAATTGGAACCTAAAGCGATTCTTGATTATTTTAAACCGTTGTATGAATGGTTGAAAACTGAAAATGCAGCGAGAGGTTATCCGGTGGGTTGGTGAGAGAACACAGGGATTGGAAAGAAAAAGAGACAAATTTATTCATTCATTTAAATTCAAACAAAAAATTGGAGATTTAATCATTTTTTTTCGGTTTGTTTTTCGAGATCATTTATAATAAATTCGATGGGATCAGCTGGTCGATTGAGTACGACTTTTGTTGTCATTGTCTAAAACGAAATAAAATCAATTTTCTTTTCTTAACATTCAATTGAATTACTTTGAATAACTCGTATAAACCATGTTTCATCATGTATTCATCGGCGAGAACATTCGGATCTTGTTTTTGGACGGTTTTTCGTAGGATTTTATCGATTTCTTCGTCGGTTGCTTCTTCATGTTGCCCGTTGTCCGTTGTTTTAATGAAGCCAAGCATTTGCAAACGTTTCTGAGCTTCGGGATGCAAATTATTCAAATCGAATTTCGACTTTTTCGTATCGAGAAAATGTTCACCGTGAACAGATTTGATATTCGACCAATCAGCTGAACTTTCATCTGACATTTTACTCAATCTAAAAAAGACCTGTTTAATTGAATCCACAAGGAAAAAGAAAAAAAGAATTTCAATTAGCCCGGTGGCCATCCAAGTTGACGTCCACCGAGAACATGAACATGAAGATGATAGACACTTTGACACGCATTTCGACCGTTATTAATCACTAAACGATAGCCATCATCAGCAAGACCTTGTTTTTTTGCGACTTGTGTTGCAACGATTAATAAATGTCCGAGTAACTAAAGCCGTCGAATGAACTCAGTGAAACAAACAAATAAATGCAAAAGTACTTTTTCATGAGACGATTTGCAAGCTGATAATTGAGGAATTGGTTCTTTTGGGATCACTAAGAAATGTTGAGGAGCTTGTTTATTAACATCATGAAAAGCGACACACTATAGAGATCATTTTTATTAGATGTGATGAAAAGTAAAGTTTCGAATAACGACTTGATCATCTTCGTGAAGAAAATCAACGGGTATTTCTTTTCGAACAATTTTGCCGAAGATTGTATCTTCACTTGGTTTCGCTGTTTGAGCTTTTTTCACTTCGTCCGAAACCGTTTGATTCGCTTTACAAACTAAATATCGAATTGAATTTCATCGAACTATAGTTTCTCGTTGTTCATTTACAAGGCGATGAAATTGAAAAATAGGCTGATGTCGTACATCGATGTACACTCGCAACCGATGCTAAACTCAGCAGACTTCTCACAACTGCCGACATCGT